>Ga0302296_1000003_pt1 | contig 223865 bp, 382 predicted proteins | sample III_Fen_N3_1_FD_194546 | JGI IMG/M metagenome (GOLD analysis project Ga0302296, IMG submission 194546) | Peat permafrost microbial communities from Stordalen Mire near Abisko, Sweden - III_Fen_N3_1 | ecosystem: Environmental > Terrestrial > Soil > Wetlands > Permafrost | place: Sweden: Abisko... | reverse complement strand
TATGATTAAAAATAAACAAAAAGAATTACAGAAAGCATTCTTGAAATATTTTCATGTAGATTATGCCGATGGTATTACCAGTGCTTATGGAGATATAGCTGATGAAGATTTAAAAACATGGTTGTATGCAGTAACAACCGCAATACAGAAAAGCTTTAGCAAGCACGAAGCAATAAAAAATTATTTAGTTGGTGAATTTATAATAGGTGGACAAAAGATAGAGTTTGCTTTTGTTAAAGAGTTTAAAACAGGCCCTCATGCTATGCGGTTGAAAGCAGAAGAGGAAAACATCTTATTGAAAAAAGAAATTGAAAGATTACAAAAGTTAGTAACAAGGTATGAAAATGATTAAGAAAAATAATAAGCGCATATACTGTTTACCTGATATTTGCTATAAAAAATTTACTAAAAGTGATGTAGTAGGATATTTGATGATATTATTTGGAGTAATAGCAGGTATATCAGTATTACTTGCTTTTATTCTAAAAATAATTATAATGGGAATAGTATCTGGAATAGGCATAGCTTTAGAATATGGTTGCGCCATCTATCTATTTTATGGAGATAAAAAGAAATGAGTACAGGATATTATCAAGACAGTAACAGTTTAATAACTTTTTGTGATGGCATATTTACTCCAGAGCTACATTACACTAAAGAAAATGAGAATGATAAAGCTTTTTGGCTTTGGGTAAATACTATGCTTAAAATAAACGATAGAGAGGTAAAGAATGAAAAAAGAAAAACACAATGGCATTGGTAGTAGCTTTGATGACTTTCTGAAAGAAGAAGGAATTTATGATTCATGTATGGAAGAAGCTATTAGAAAGGTAAAAGAAGCAGAAGAAAATGAAAGACTAATAAATGGTTGGAGCAAGGGTGACAGTACTTCCATTATAGATAGATCTTCTATTATAAAGGATAATCAATGACCGCACATAAAATAGAACTACTGGTACTCAATCAAGAAGACATGAGTATAGAAGATGTTAAAGAATGTATAGAAAACAATCGATACTTAATTGTAAATGTTATAAGCAGTGTATCAAAAACTATACCTGATTATGATGACGATCATCTGCTTAATCAAGGTGCTACTACAAAAAAACAAATAGATGAATGGTTTAATAAAAATGATTCAAACATTATAGAGCCGGAATAAATGAAATATAATAATGACCCTCATCTTGATGTTGAAACTCTAGCTAATAATATAAAGCGATATATAGAAAGCGGTAGTGAAGCAAAATATGAAAAATCTATTTATAGTAAGTTATTTTATGCTTTTGATCAAAGTGATTATTTAGATTTATTTCATAAAGTATTTGATGTTTTACCTATACCCCATTTTTTTATGACTGCTAGTAGAGATACTTATAAAAATCGTGATTATAGTGCGCAAGTATATCCGATAGAGGGTATAGATATATTAGATAATCTTGTTTCATTAGATAAAAATACTCGTATACTTTTTATTTCATTTTTTTATAAAATATATTTAATAAGAAATTTTAAAAATTATGAATATATAGGAATATTTTTACCATTTGTTGATGATGCATTAAATAATAGAGCATGTTCTATGATACATATTAGTAAGGAATCAAAAATTACTATTAATCCAGCTATAGAAAAAACAAACTTAGCTATAGCGCGTTATAACTCAAGTGTAGATTATTTAATAAGGTTGCTTGAACAATTTAAATTACCTAATGATTCAAGTTTCAAACAAATGATCACTGTAAAAAAAGCACTACAAAGAAATTCAAGTGTATATAGTACTTTGTTAGTTGATATAGATACTTGCATAGAAAATAAAGGGAGCATATGAAAAAATTAACTCGTAAACAAGCAATACGTATTATCTTGAACTTAACCTATCAAGATGATCCATTTTGGGAAAACTTAGTAGAAGATTTTTATGATGATACGGATGATACTATGCCTACCATAGATGATGTATTAAAACCATTAGGGGTTAGTAAGAAAGAGATAGAAGAGTATGAGAATAGCGATGATGAAGATGATGATTAGTAATTGATTAAAGTAAAACAATATAGTAGAATAACACATTAAATAAGGAAAGGTATAAGTATGGCAACAAATGGAATGACGAAAGAAGAGAAATTAGAAAAGATTAAGAAGATGCAGACAGAGATTATTAAGGAACATGGGGAGGGAGTTATACGAAGAATGGGAGATGAGCCTATTGATAGAGTAGAGTTTTTATCAACAGGAATTCTATCCATTGATTCTGTTTTAGGTGGCGGGTATGCCAGAGGCCGTATCAGTGTTAATGTTGGAAATGAAGCAAGCTCTAAAACTACTTTAGCTTTGCATACTATTGCAGAGGCTCAAAAGAATAATGGAATATGCGCCTTTGTGGATAGTGAAAACTCGCTTGATCTTTCCTATGCTGAAGCACTTGGAGTAGATATAAGTTCTCTTTGGGTATCACAACCAAAAAGTGCTGAAGAAGCATTTTCAGTTATAGAAAAATTAATTGCTACTAATGCTTATGATATTATAGTTCTAGATAGTTTGGCTGTTTTATCAAGTGAGCGAGAGCTAAACGGAGATCCGGGCGATAGCAATATGGGAGTTTCAGCAAAATTAAATTCCCAATTTTTTAGACGAATTTCAGGAATTTTAAATACTTCAAAATCAGCATTTATAGTAATCAATCAATATAGATCCAAAATTGGAATTGTTTTTGGCTCTCCAGAAATTCAATGTGGAGGAAATGCCTTGAAGTACTATGCCTCTCAAATGTTGGATATGAGAAAGTCTTCAGTAATCAACGGAAAAAGCGAAGATGAAATAATTGGAATTCAAGTAAAGATAAAATGCATCAAAAATAAAGTAAATGTTCCTCTACGGGTTACGGAAGTAAGTACCACGTTTGGAAAAGGAATAGATAAAATTCAGAGTCTTATTGATATTGCAGTTAAAAATCTTATCATTGATAAAAAAGGTTCTTGGTATTCTTATGGAGAAACAAAGATTGGACAGGGAGCAGATGCAGTAAAAGAATTTTTAATTAATAATCCAGAAATCGAAAAAGATATTACTGCAAAGTGTAGAGATTTACTTTTCAAGAGATTAGATAATGAAAAGAAAGTTATTGAAATTGAGAAAGAAAAGACAGCAAAGAGAACACCTAAAAAGGCAGAAGAAGTTTTTATTTCAATTCCAGAGGAAGATACCAGTAAAGTAGAATAGTATTAAAAAATAACTATTATAATAACCTAAGAGAGAATGGTTTCAGCCATTCATAGTGTATGTTTTCAACACTAAAATCTCTTAGGCTTTTTTATATCTAAAAATAAAACTAACTATTATAGCATAGTTGCTGAAACAACTTAAAAGGTAAAACTTATGAAAACTCAAAAAAGTATTGACTTATCAAGTTTAGTTTTAAAATATGGAAAGCTTATAGACTGGAAAAAATCCATAGGAAAAGAAGTAAGCTTTAGCTATGGTGAAATTTCTGGAATTATTAAATTAATAAAATATTTAGATTATAGAAAAATAACAATATTATATAATGTAAAAGAGTATATAATAGATATACATGCTTTAAGCGAATGTAATTTAGGAAGGATACTTCTAAAAAATACTAAAGAGTTTAAGGTAGAAATAGATTCTATATTTACTGATGAACATAGATCATTAAAAATTACAGATAGATATTATAAAAAGACTAAAAATGATTGGGAAGATAAATGGTATAAATATACTTGTTTAAATTGTGGTTGGACAGAAGGAAAAATTACTGAAGGACATTTGTTAAATGATAAAAACGGTTGTAGTTGTTGTTCGAGCAATACTATAATTCCAGAAATAAATTCAATTTATAAAACCGACCCTTGGATGGTAAAATATTTTCAAGATCCAGAGGATGCTAAGTTGTATTCTAAACAAAGCAGTAAAAAAATATATTTTAAGTGTCCTGATTGTGGAAGAATAAAAAATAATAAATTAAGTATTTCTAATTTATATACTTCTTTAGGATTCAGATGCCCATGTGGAGATGGCATGAGTTATCCAAATAAGTTTATGTACTTTATGCTTGAACAATTAAATAAAAAGTTTATAAAAGAATATTCACCTAAATGGGCCTCAATAATATTTGATAATGAAATAAAACAATTTCAATATGATTTTTATTTCAAACTAAATGATAAAAAATATATTATAGAGATGGATGGAGGCTTCCATAAGAGAGAATACAAAGGAGGTCAAAAATTAGAAGATACTATTTTCTTTGACTATGAAAAAGATCGACTAGCTAAAGAAGATGATCATATACTTATTCGCATCGATTGCGAGCGTTCCGAATTTAATTTAATAAAAAATAATGTAATAAATAGTAATTTATATAACCTTCTAAAATTAGAAAACTTTGATTGGAATAAGTTAAAGACAGATACTATGACTAATTTAGCTAAGTCTATATGTGAATATTATTCAAGTCATGAAAATTTATTTACTACTGATTTAGCTGAAGTATTTCATATATCAAGATCAATTATAGTAGGTTATTTAAAAACAGGAACAGAATTAGGATGGTGTAATTATGATCCTATTTTAGTTCAAAAAAGAAACGGAACTATTATAGGAAAGTTTGGATTAAAAGGAATATCAATATATAAGTATCCATCAAAAGAGTTTATAATTTCATTAGAAGATAAATATAAGTGTGTTGAATATATAAAGAATACCTTTAATATTGATATTGATGCAAGATATATAAATAGATGTGTCAGAGGAGAACGAAATCAACTAAAAGGCTTCACCTTTACATATACTAATCCCTAATTACTAATTGACATATCACTCTTTACCTGCTATAATCCTACTATATGGAACTACAATTCTTCTATCGTTTTCTAAACCAATTACCTAACACTTCGGGTATTTCGATCTATTTTATAGAAACTGATCAACCAGACATTAGTTGGAATAGCGCAAAAAAGTGCATAGAAAAACTATGCGATACTCATACAGGGTATAGAAAGTACAGCTTGTGTACAGTAAGGGATTTAACTATACAAGAAACCGAGGATATGGAGTATATGGTACTACATAACTATTTTATTATATCAGAATACTTTATGTATCAGAATAAGCGAGTAATCTTGCTTAATGGATTTAATTTACAAGGAGTAAATAATGAATAATGAAAAAGAAGAAACTGATGGAAATAAAAAAAGAAGAAATTGATGTAATAGTAAATACTATTTATAATCAAGGTATTGTTTTAAACAAAACTGAATACAATATATCTTTGTTATGGCTTTTATCAAAGAGAACTAATAAATGGTTTTTTAAGTCAGAAAAGGAATATAATTTCTTTATTTCCAATATTCAAGAGCCAGAAGATCAAAGTTTGGAAAATAGAATTAACTATTTCTGTAAGTTTTTATCATCAAATAAAAAAGAATTAAATATCGAAGAAATTTAAAAGGAATTATATGTTTATACACGCGAACACAGAAGAAAACTTTATTGGTATTAGTTACACTGGCCCTGTAACTCATGAAACACTACCTACCTTTGGCATATGTCATTTACTTGAACATATGATATGTAATAGCTATAAAGAATATGAAGAATTTTTTAATGAAAAGTGTTTGTATAATAATGCTTACACGAGCGACACAGAAGTATTTTTCTTTCTTAGCGGATTAGCTTCAGAACTTGATACAGTTAAACACAAGTTTGTAAAATGTGTGACTACCTATATTCCGAAACTGGAAGATTTTGAAAAAGAGCTACCTATTGTAAAGCAAGAAGTAAATGATATGTTTTCAGATAATGATAATGCTTTATATATGAATATATGCTTACAAAAGTTTGGTATAGTAAGTTGTGCTGGTATAAAGGAAGCATTAGATAATCTAACTTTTGATATAGTTAAAGAGTATTATAACAAATATTTTCACTATTATACTGTAAATGAAATTTCAAGTAATCAGAGTTTTAGCAATTCAAGAGTAGCTCCTACTGATTATGATCTTTCTATTATTGAAAAACAACAATATTTTACACCTATAAAAATTGAAGCTATTGACGATAATTGTATAGATGTAAGCTATGTAAGTAATGCTATAACCCCAGATAAGTTATACATAGCGCAATTTATTGCTGATATGTTGGATGATGGATTGACTAGTCCTTTAGTTAAACTTATTCGAGAAAAACTTGGTATTGCCTATTGGGTGCAAATGTATCCTACTTATTTTAATAACAGAGTTTTCTTTAGTATAACTAGCTCTGTAAGTAAAGCTAATGTAGATATCTATTTTAGTAATTTAAAAGAGTTTACAAGCAACCTATTAAGCTACATTACTGAAGACCGGTTTAATAAAATCAAATCAAAGAAAGAAATAAGTTTAAAGTTAAAGAATATTAATAATGTAAAACTTAGCTATAATTTTGAATACAACAGGCGTAGCGAAGTAAATGATTTAATGCATCTAGATACTATTACCTATGATGACATAATTGAATTTGCTAACACACATGTAACTACTCTTGACTGGAAAGAATATTCTGTATATGATTTTAATAAATAAGGAACTAGTATGGTATCAAAAGATAGACTGACAAAGGTAATAGACTTTTTGTATAATGAAAGAAAAACTTTACCAGAATATAATACTTTTGGCGAATCTAACTGGATTCAGTTAGATAAACAGCTAGTACTATTAGAATCAGCCCTAGCTGGTATTAAACCTTCTTTTAATGAGTTAAAAGACTGTATCTATGAAGATGTATTTCTATGTTATATGTGGATCAAATACGGAGATGCTAATACTTTTGCAAATATGGTAAATGATTTCTGTAAGTAATATTATTCGCGAAATTCTTTATAAATAAGAATCAGGGGTACAGAGTTTTTTAATTCCGTACTCCTGATCTATTTTATCAAAATGCTTATCTGAAACGGTCATAGCACCTACCATAATAGCACTATGATGATTAAGTATAGTGCAGATATCACTATAGCGATAATGATCAGAGAAAAATCCATAGTCTACTATTTCAGTATCAAACTCTGATACCTCAACAGTACCATTAATTACATCGAATTGAATTTTGTGAAACATATTTACTCCTAATAATGATCGTACATACAGAGCATACGCTCTTGAACTATGCTATAGTCAGGACACATAATATCACTGACTATATCTGCTACTTGCATTGCACTACTTTTTCCTGCTCGTTGAGCTATGCATTTACCTGATTTAACTACATCCCATTGATCGTCAGATATTTGAACTATAGTACAATTAGCATATTCAATTATAGGTACATTGCATCTTTTATATTCTTTTGGCTCATTAACTCTAGCCCAAGGATTTAAGTAAACAATGGATTGAATAACGTCTCTATGTTCAGTGTCACTTTTCATAGTATTGTTTTTCATATTTCCTCCTATACCTATAATAGATTGTAATAGACTAATATAGGTATGTCAAGGTATTTTTTTTAATAAAAAAAAGCGATATTTATTATGACATTATATGTAAAAGTGTCTTAAATTATACTAAAGTAGCTGAAGTATTTATTAAAAAATAATTACTAAAATACCACTTTTTTAGTTGACAGTAAAGTAATTAAGTGGTAGAATTACTATATCAGATGGGGGGGGAATAAATGAAAGACATTCAGAAGAAACAAATAAATACTAAGGAACAGATGATGGAAGCTTTTAATGAAGCTATCGATCATTATATTAATAAGAATCGTGGTGATTATAAATCATCTGACTCCGCTGTTAAAGTGAAGCAGTCTATTACTAGCTACTTCAATAAACACTTTGAAATGGGAGAAAAAGAATGATCGTTATTAAATCAGTAATTTTTTGGTTTACGGCAAAACCTTCTTTTGGAAAAGGCTTAGTAGGATATGGAAGAAATAAGCCAAGCTACCTTTATAGAATAGGATTTATTTCTTTTAAAACAAACTTTCGATAACCGAGGAGATACTATGATTACTTTTATTACCAACTGGCAACCTGAAACACGCAAAGAAATGGATATGATTGATGCAAAACACAATGAATTATATGACACTCCTTTTAGTCATGCAAATATCAAAACTGGTCGTGTTGTAGAGCGTGAAGTAGCTCGTGATATCTACAACAAAAAAGTAACTTTTATTAGCAGTTCTATTACTCTACACTTTGCTAATGCAGGAATCACTGATAATGCAGATCTTATTCGTTGCAATATGTTTGGTCAAGCTTTGGCAGATATGGCAATGGACAATAATCTTACTATGGATAATGCTTACAATGACTTGAGCTATTCCTCCCTTCCTTGTCATATTGATACCCCTTCAATGCAGGAAATCATTGACAAAGTAAACAAGCTGAAGGAAATGGAAATATGATTTTAAAATATGAAAGTTACTTTGAAAAAGAAATTCCTTATTCCATGACACTGAAGGAACTTTATCAGAGAGGTATGGTCGGATATATAAACTAAATAGATTTTCTTGCTTATGTACGAGAGCGAGGAGAAAATTTTACTGTTCTAATGCCTTTTAGAGTTACTAACATTGATAATCCTTATCACTTTCTTTATGAAGAAAATGTAAGATGCAAACTTTATAATAATGGAAAATATAATATTTTAATTTCTAATCATCATGAAATTAAAGACCATTGGTATAATAATTATATAATTGAAATGAAGTCAGTTGACTATGGAAATACACATGTTTTTCTTGTAGCTGATTTTCTTAATCATATAAACAATGGAACTATAATGATTGTTGAAGAAGTAGATAAAAGTTTACTTAAATTTGATGAAGGAGTACAGGAATAACTATGTGTGAAAAAACTTGTGAAAATTGTGGTACAATAAACACACTTGGATGTTCTGCTCATCGTGCAGAAGATTGCGGAACGGACATGAAAGAATGGACTCCACAATCAGATATGACTTATCAAAAAGCTGTAGAAATTATTAATAACCTTCCCGGTTTTTTTGTAGAGGAAAGATTTGAAGAAATCTATGTTCCACTGGCTTTTGTATTGGAAACATATACTGACGATATTAAAGAAGCTTTTTTCTTTCTACAATGTAATTATGGATATGTACTAAATTAAAAGGAGATTTTATGACAAAACTTATTTGTCTAAAAAGCACAGATTCATCAGATCGATTTTATACTTTTTGCTCTGATGAAAAAGAGCTTGCTATGAGCGTTGGAGATATTATTCATTATTCTTCTGGTATTTCATACGAAATACTTGGATTTGTTGATGCCAATGATGACGAAAAAGCTCGAAGAATATTGTATCCAAGCATTGCTGATGAAAACATTGCATTAGCTAATTACATTCACGACATTGCTGAAACTCTATATAAGTAAGGAGAAACTATGTGGCCCGAAAAGTTTGGTGAATATCGGTGGTTTGGAAAACATAAGAAAAACGGGTATTCAAAGCGGAAACAATCAAAAGGCTGTTCTGGTAATAAACGAAATGATAGTAACCTGATTAAATCAAAGTAGGTAGTATATGTATATACTTGATAAAAACAAAGACTATTATGATTATTTTTCTCATATCTATGGTGAGGACAAACTAATAACCTTTGATCGGCGTGGTAGTATTATTTGCACTGACAATAGTTTTGTAAGTTATGAAACAACTCGTCAAGCTGAACACACTAGTGGATATAAAGATATTGAACAATTTATTATACTTGAAACAGGATATGTTCAGTACTTGATTAAAATGTTTGATTTTAAATTTGATAAGAACAGCTATAATGGAAGGGATTTTATTTCATGTTCTATGAAAATAGTAAATACTTTCACCAATAATGAAAACAAATTTGGTTATCCTATCAGTATTAAGTCAGTAAAAATTCCTTGGAATGGTTTTAACTGGAGGAACAATAAAAATGATGAACCTGACTATTCATCCTATACAGTTGAGGAAGGTATTTCTATTGATTTGCCTATACTTTCTGGTACTCAAATTACTCACTTAATTAATCCTGAAAATATTTGGAAGGATATTTCTACTTATATCTCTTCACTAAAAAATGATAAAGATATAGCCTATGTTCCTGATATTGAGAAAGTAGTTAATCATGGGTTTAATAAACGAGAGAGTTTTAGAAATATCAAATAAGGTATATGCTTATAAGGAGTAAGTATGAGAACGAAAAAATTTAGTGCTTTTTATCTTGCATGGAAATTTAGTACTGCTACATTCTTTGGAATAAACTGTGTATATCTTTTACATTTTTCTATTCCTATTTTTATGAAATTTTCAAAATTGGGCTGGAAAGAAACGATCACAATTATTCTATTTGCAATATCTATAGTAATTACTATCATCAGTAGTGTAAAAGCAGCTAATATGAGCTTCTATAATATGACTATAGATAATGAAAAAGAAGAGACAGATATTAATGTCCATAAGGAGTAACTATGCTAAAGTTTTTAGGAAATAATGCAGGTAAACTTATCATGGCAGTAGGACTTGGTTATATGATATTTTTTACTATTCTGGTTAGTGTACATTAAGGAGATACTATGGCAACTGTTTATAAATTTAAGGTTTCATGCTGTTCAGCTTTTTGTGCTTATCCTGAAGAGGATATTAAAAAGCTGATTGAAAAAGCACTATGGGATTTTGTTGATCCTGATAGTGGTTTAACTCTTGAAAGTGTAGATGTAGAACACTATGTAGAACCATATGTAAAGCCATATGTGGAGTTTCATAATAAGTCATGGTTTGTAAACGCTAACAAATGGTACTGGAAGATTACCAAAATAAATAAGTATGGTGCTAACCATGCTCATATCTATCGTTGGCTAGGCTTTGGATGGATCTATAATAATTAAAAGAGGTTATTATGATTTTAGCAGAAAAGATTTTAGCAGAAAAGAGAATACAGAGAGATAATGACTTTAACTTGTTTGATAAACAACTAGATTGGCTTAATAAAAGACTTGAATTTCATAATAATCTTTATGAAGACTATAAAGTATGCAATTATACAGAGAGTATGACTAAAGAAACAAATATAATTATTAAACTTCAAATTAAAAGAGGCATTGTCGAGGAACAACGAAAAAATTTAGTTGAAGGTCGAAGCTATACAAATATAGATTTATATGAGGTTTAAAAACAAAGATAGTTATAGTATATCTGTCTGTTGACAAAGTTTAGTAAATAGTTTAGTCTTAACTAAGGAGATAATATGAAAAAGTTTTTTATTATACTTTTTGTTATTTTAGTCACTGGTTGCAGTAATAAAATTACTAATACACCTAATACAGAAGTAGTCAATACCTTTACTTATATTTTAACAGATAAATATTTTAGTAATTGGAAGTCTGTTTTTGAAGCAGACATAAATGAAAAGCTTATTAAGGAAAAAAATAAAACTCTCTATTTTAGAGTAATAATAGAAGATGTTTATTTACTTAATAACAAAAGAATTGTAAGAATTTTGGATTCACCACTGGGTGCAACACTTTTTTATGATCCTGATAATCTTACTATAGATATGCAAAAAAACTCTACAGTAGATATTACTTGTAAGGTACAAAGTATCTCAAATATAGAAACAAATAAGGTAAACATGACCAATCTATTACTTACTGCTGATATTATTAATGTTACTCCAATAGTTTATTGACAAATAGTATAGCATAGATTATAATCTTTATATGGAGATACTATGAACTTAATTATTCAAAATCACAAAAAATACTCTAAAGTATTAAATGATCCTAATTCGCAGGGTTGTAATTCTTGTGACTTGGTTAGTTACTGTTCAAAGATAAAAAAAATATTTGATGTTAAAGATCAAAACTTATGTGATTGCATCTGTTATAATTACAGTATAAATCCTAATGGTATATACTGGAAAGATGTAACAAAGAAACATTTTAAGATTCGAGCAAAATATTTCCATGAAGATTTTTATACTATAGAATATGCTTACTACAATATATTTCCTAAATGGCATGTTTTAAAAGAATGGAAGCTAAACAGTTATACTGACGTTTTAGTAAAGGACTTAAATGTACACGATTTTTGTTGTAAGTTTAAAGAGTATTCAGATATTGAGAACTTTAATAGAGAACAACTTTTTTTAGAAAAAACTTGTAGATATAATGCTAAAACAAAAAAGCATAAAAAGATAATTTATTTTTAATATAATTTGATAATGAGCAATCAAATGAGCAATAGCTTCATTATTGATCATTTCAAGGCTCAGTATGATTAAAGGAAAAATTAATGAGTGATAAGTTTAGTATTAAAATACAAGACAAAGATTTTACAGTAAAAGCAGTGGATGTACCTGAATTTAAAACAGATTATGATGTTCCTACTTTCAATATTGCGGTTGTTACACTTACTAAACCATGGCAAAAACTTATACCACGCTGTTTATATAAGCTGTTTAAAATTCCTTGTACTATTTATTCTGGTTGTAAACTAGCAGGAAAAGATAATACAGAAAGTAATAGTGATCCTTTATCTATTGCTGCTACTTTTAAATATAATGAGGCTATATCGAATGGAAAAAAATAGCCCTTTTAATTCACAAGAAGAATTTGAGCGTGCTTATGATACAGTGTTTAGTTGTAGCTATAAAGAGCTTCAGCAACGTTGTAAAAATGCAAAAGAATTTATAGCTGTACATCCTGAATATAAAGCATTAGTGAATAATTCAGGAGATAGCTTAATCGGATTAATTAAAATAGAGAAAGAAAATGACTGTAGTGTAATAACTGATTGCATAGATACACTGACTTTGTTCACTGATTTTAACTTACTTAAAATGGATATGAGTTATACTGCTAATACTTTTAGAGGAATTAAAATAATTGAAAACAAGAATTGAAGAACGCATTAACTATTTAGTTTCTCTATCTGAAGAAGATGAAGAAATAAATAGTGCAAAGGCTAAAGAGAATGCTATAGTGCTAAAAGAATTACTCGATACCTTACAAATAGAAAGTAATCCACTTATCGGTTTATCAGATGATGGATTTTTTGAATTAGAATGGCGAACAGAAAATAAATTTTATATTATGAAAATTTGTGGTAAAAATGATATAAAATTTTTGGCTATTGATATAAAGGATAAACATGAAAACTAAGAAGCTATTCTGTATATTAGTACTTGTTATATGTACCTCAAGTATATTTGCTTACAATACTTTTTGTCAGTATATCTATGATTGTTTTGATCATCATTACAGAATTCAAATTGGTTTATCAAGTGATACAACTAATTCATGGCAAGGTAATAAAGGATACATAACGGGTGTTGGCTCTGATGTTATAACGTTTGAGTCAGATGCAACTAAAAGAGTTATCATTATTAAAATTAGTAGTATTACTTATATCTATATTATAGAGGAATAGTATATGTATACTTTTAAGAAGATGTCATTAAATAAATGTCCTCAATTAATTAATTGGTATTTATGTATTGATTCTAAATGGATGCTTCAACAGCTTTCCATGAACGAAGTAAGTACAAACTTAATATCAAAAGCCTTTGAAAATTTTTTAAAAGTTGAGTCTAAGAAAGAGAAACATTTTTCAAATACATTAGCTATAGCTTTTAATCAAATAGCAGACATTAAAGGAATTAGTTTTTCGGAAGCAATATCTCAAACATTAGTATCAGTATCAAAAAAGCAAATGGAGTTATTAGAAAAAGGTAATACAATATTATTTCAATCTAATTTAACTTCATGGAGTTATGATAAAGAAAATGAATTTTATACAACATTAGATGTTCATATAAGTGATACTTTAGTTTTTCCTGAAAACTATAAAATAAATATAGTACAGTTTCCCGGTGGAAGTCATTACTATGTTGAAGTAGGAAGCATTCAGATAAAAGTAGATGGATGTGAAAAATGGGATACCTATGAAGAAGCACAAAAAGTAGCTTTGGACTATGTAAATAAATCAATAGGGAGATAGCTATGCATACTGAAAGTATTTTAATAAAAATATTTGATAGAGGTGACTATGTTTTAACTCCTCATGGAGTAGGCACAGTAATAGCTGTTGATAATCCTAAAGAATATATGTGTAAGGCTAGAAGTATTCAAATAATGGTTCAACATAAATTTGGTAATGGGGATAATCCTTCTAACAGTCCTCTAATTATGAGCTATGATGTACCTGTTTTAATTACTAAAGAAGAATATGATAATCATAACGTTTAATTATTAAGGAGATAGCTATGATTTATGAAGACTATGGCGTTGATAGTGAACAAGAAATGGAAGATGAAGAAAATCTAGAACTGACTTTCTATCAGATTTGTGTAACAAAAGAACAGATAGAATACTTACTTGTACATGGAAATGTTGATACACAACCAATTGAAGTAGAATGTAATGATTGTAGTACAGAAATAACAATATTCCCTACACTTATTCTGGACAAATAATATTTTATACAAGGAGTAGCTATGAAATCAATAACTGTTACCAGAAAGTTGAAGGTATTTTCTATTGAGGATATTGTAGAATCAATTACATACATTGGTCAGCAATGCTATTTTGCTTCAACTATAGACGAGTTTCAAAATCCTGAACTTAGCTTATATGAGTTTGAAAAAATAAATATTGATGATTGTAAAGATGTATGTATATTTCAATGCCCTGATAGTGACTATCCTCTAATGGCTGTAATCGAGGAATAGATGAAAACAAAGTATGACTCAGAGTTTATAGAAACATATGTACGTCCTTGGTATAAAAGCGTAGCACTTTACTTACTTATATTTATTGTATCTAGTATTATATATGGCATAATGAATTATATACTATGTGGTATTCTATCTGGTAATTTTAATAAAATTGCTAAAGACACTATATTTGGTGATATACCTTATTGGTGTGTTATTTGGTTTGCAATGATAACACTGAATCCGATATGTTGTATTCCTTTATTTTTTGCTTTAGTTCCTCGAAAATATGAAAGAGAATGGAAACAAAAACTTATTCCTTTTAATTATAAAAAACAAATTATGGAATATCCAGAAAAAATAAATGGTCATGAACCTATTTGGAAACCTAATTATACTTTTACAGCTACATTGAAGTTTGTAAGTATTGATAATTATAATCATTATAGCTTTGCTAAACTATCAGATGAGTCCAATACTTATTTAATGTTTAGTTCGCGCTTTAATGAACTTGCAAAAGAAGCTGATGTAATGCATAATACTTATTATGGAACTTTTACCTTTGATACTGATTATAGAATTGTAAATATAAAGGAAGTATAGCATGGCAAGTATTGATAAACTATTTGGAAGTATGGCTCAATTTCATGAGCTGTATAATTGGCTAAAGGATAACAACAAAAGTTTGTTAAACTCATTGTATTTGGATATAAATGATCCACCTCCTGATGATAACAGTAGCGAGTTTACTATTGCTAATTTTAGCAGACATGAGGATGAATGGCTTTATACTCATTGTCCGCTTGTGTTTGTAAAACAAAGAATTAAAGAACAGTATAGTAAAAGAACTTTATTTAAATGGAATTTTATTTATTATCTTTGCAAGGTATGGAAATAATGAAAGCAAAAATTATTAGTTGTAAATATCCTAATTATTGGTATCATGATAAGATCGGTACAATACTTTTAGTAAAAGAACTAGATAAACAAGATATAATTAAACATAGTTGGTTAGCAAAATATTCTTTAACAGATTATTTAGTATTAAATTATCCTGCAATAGCTTTGGGTCTTATTGTTAAAAATGATTGTGAGACTATAAAGGAATAAACTATGGATGAGTTTGCAAAAGTATATGGTGAAATACTAGAAATATATCGAGCTTGTGATACTGATAGGGTATATGAAAAAGATTTTATTGAGCTACTGGCTAAGTTTGCTAGTTTGAATTATATGAATGGTCAAAAAGATGCAACAGAAGATAAAGAAATTTTATGAAATCTAAATGGTATTCCAAAGATGTAAGTTGGTTCTCATCTAAGTATAAGAAGCCTATTGCATATAGCACTATAGCTACATCTGATTTTATTACTATGATAAACCAGCCTAATAGAACTGCAAAAGAACTTCTTACTTTACTTCAATCAGAAGTGTATATACATAATGATGAGGCTATAATGGTTATGCAAGCGTTTATAAATAAACATTTAGATAATGAAATTATAATTACAAGGACTTAAAAAAGCCGGATAAATATTATTAAGTTTAGTAATTGACATATAATTATTATAGGTGTAAAATACTATTATGACAGAATTAGAAACAGCTATTGATATATGTAAATGCCTCCAATCAGAAAATCATATAGCTGTTTTTGCAGGCGGCTATGTTCGGGATACCTTGGCTAATAAACCATGTAATGACATAGATATAGCAACAGATTGCTTAACTAATATTAGTATTCCAATCCTTGCTCATTACGGCTATATAGTGAAATCTGTAGGTAAATCTGTAGGTAAATCATTTGAAGTACTATTAGTATCAAAGAATAACTTTACTTTCGAGCTGGCTTGTTTTAGAAAAGAAATCGGTTGTGACGGTCGCCATTTTGATCATATGGAATTAGCTTCAATAGAAGAAGATGCACAGCGTCGAGACTTTACTATTAATGCCTTGTTTTATAATCCTATAACTAATCAGTACTATGACTATGTTAATGGAGTTCGCGATATAGAAAATAAAGTATTGCGATTTGTAGGAAATCCAGAAGAGCGTATTAAAGAAGATTATCTTAGACTATTGCGTTTTATTCGCTTCCAAGTACATGGATATATCTCTAATTACTCACCTGATTTTATAAATAGCTTTTCGTCAGAATTTAATAATCATGTTGCCAAAGATAGAATCAGTAAAGAACTTACTGAAAAAATATTGATGTCAAAGGTAGGTGATTTTATGAAAGTATTGACTGGCTATAAAGATTTATGTAATGTTATATACCCTGCCTTGTATAAGCATGAAGTAACTGATGCCTATACACTTAATCTGTTGATCGATAGACTGCTCCGTGCTGATAAATATAAAGTAAATTACAAAGTATATTTGAGTTTGATGTTTATCAATATGGATACAGATATAGTAAAAGAAGAGTTAAGTACTTTACGATTTAGTAATGATGACATAGAATACATTTGTAATATAATTAGTAATTATAAAAAATTATATAGTCATATTGATTTAGCCACAACCCGAACTTTAAAAGCATCTAATTTTTTTGATGATATGCTTATTGTCTGTGATGTAATGATTTCTGATAATGAAAAGTTTATTTATGATATAAGCTTGTATAATTTCAATAAGCAAATTGCCAGTAATTATACTAACCTTCCTGCTCCTTTTATTACCGGTGATACTTTAATAGAACTTGGTTATAAACCTTGTCCAGAGTTTAAAAATATATTAAATACACTGTACATGAATCAATTAAATAACCTGTATACAAGTAAAGAAAAAGCAATTAATATATTAAAATCATCTACTTTTGATAGCTTAGAACATCGTATGGAAAAGGAGTTTATGTAAATGATAGTGCAATCAAATATAGAAACCATTGTAGCTGGTTTACGCTATGGACTAGAAGCAGTAACTTTGAAAAAGTGTGAAAGTTATATTTATGGAAACATAGTTGATTTCAACGATTATAAGAATCAGGAAGAATTTATAAAAGTTTTAATTGAAGAGCTAGAGGCATAGCATGGAAGAAAAACAACAGCGTATGATTGACATAGTAAAGCTTATGAAACTATATGTGGATACCTATAGTAATCAGAAAAATTATTATGACTGCTCTGATGATACTTTTATTAAAGACATGCTTTATGGAATAGGTATTGCTATTGATTACGATACCTATAGTTATGAGGATGGTTATGAAAAGTTTAAAAAAGTTTTAGCTAATGTGTTGCGCGAAATATAATATGCGGAGATTAGCTTTATATTCTCCGCATTTAGTTATTGACTTATAATTTATTTTGTTATACTGTTAGTAAATTTCTTATAAAGAAATATTTTAGAAGGTTTTAAATTTCTACTTTTGTAGATGAATTGATTTCTTGCGAGTATTTAGAAAATTAAAATTTCTACTTATGTAGATAAAGGATGTTATATGTGGAATCAAAATGATGTTAAAGAAAATCTGGATAAGGTATATCATTGCGTAAATGAATATACTTGTATTTTTACTGGAAAGAAATCTAAAAATGTAAATGGTAAATATTTACCTGCAACAAAAGAAATACTATTAAATAACCGAAATTTCAATGATGACAATAATCTGCTCTTTTTTACAGCACTGCATGAACTAGCTCATCATGTAGTGTATGCAGAAAATAATCGTAAGGAAGGACATACCAGTTTCTTTTGGTCTACCTTTTATGATCTAATTACTAAAGCCGAAAAACTCGGATTTTACACTGTAGTTATCTCTGACAACTTGAAAGCTAAAATTGATAAGGTAAAAGAACTGGATGTACAAATTAGTAAGCTTACTTCTGAAATGGGTACAGCACTGATTGAAGTACAGACTATCTGCAAAGAAGAAAATGTACGATATGAAGATATTACAGATCGTACTATTGGAATTAAGCGAACAACAGTAAAAAAGACTGTTAAGATTGCTACTCGGGGTATTCCTAATGATATTAGTTCTGATGCTAAAACTTTTGTAGCACTTACTTCTGATCTGGATAAAGCACAAAAGGCACTTATTTTGCTTCAGCAAGGAAAAACTATTGATCAGGTAAAACAGATTATTAAAGAACCAATGGAAGAGCTTGAGGAAATAGAAGAACTTGAGGAAAAGAAAAATAAGCTGATTCATAAGATTGAAGTACTTACTATTCAGGTTCAGCAATTGGATGAAAAAATTAATGGTGGAAAATAGATAGTTTGAAAAATAACTAATACATAGGTTATAAATAGTAGGGATTTTTATAACTTATATGTAATAAAAGGAATTTATGGAAACAAGTATAGTGGAAAAAATTGAAAGTATTCCTAATTATCAGCGAATACCTGAAGTAGCTTTTCAGTGGACTAAATCAGGTGATAGTGATCTAGTTACAACTAGTCGAGTAGAACTAATCTTTGATGTACGAGATAATTATTATTATGTAAATCATTTTGATAAAAGTTTGTATTTGCCTCAAGGATGGCTTGCAAAGGATATAAATGGCGATATAGCTCAGACTAATGGAAGCTATTTACCTTTTAGTATGTATGAATTGCATAGTGGTAAGCATGAAACAATTGATCCTTCTACAAATGAGTTATGCTTACAATATGCAAACTATGAAAAGTGGAATCATCTACCTATAGCACATAGTTATTTAACTAGTGATAGCAATAAATGTGTTGTAAGTGGAGACTGGATCGTAGTAAGTGTACTTGGTGAAATAAATGTTTATAATAATTTTGATTTTAAAAAATTATACAAAAGGATAGAGGAGTAAAAATATGGAAAGTAAACCATTAGTAATAGTAGAGGACTTAAATCAGAGATCTTTAGATCTTTTTGATGAAGTCATGAAAGCATATTTACTGAACTATGATGAACATGGATTTAATTATAAAGATACTAAATTATATAATTTGATTACAGAATACGGAAAAATGAACCGTAAGTTTGGTCAGCAAGATATAGATAAAAAGGTAGACTAACATGGATGAAATAAAATTACGAAATCAATTAGATACTATTAGAAGTAATTTACACTTATTTGATACTATTGTAAATATAGATTATGATAAATCTTCTGATAAAGAAACACAGTATTATATTACTAATAATCAAGCAAACTTAGTAAAAGATTTATTTAAGCTTTTTGAACGTCTTAATTGGCAAGTGGCTTTAAACAGTTATAAACAGCTAGAATATAGTAAGGATGAACCTATTGATACTCGTAAGTGTGGCACACCTGTAAAAGTTTGTCCTTGCGATGAAAAATATGGTAAAAAAAACTTATTTTGGAATACTGATAGGCGATATACCACTATGTCTTAATTCTTCAATTATTGAGGATACTATAACGGTAAATCGTTCTATGTATAATCCTGCTATCTTTGTTCCTGAACTAAAAGAAATTATCTATGGTTGTGGTTCATGGTGGGGAGAAATAAAATCAGAAGAAGAACTAAAAGAACTTATTACTGATAAAACCATCGAAGATGTTTGGTATATAAAGCTTTTAAAAGAAATGAATAGGGGATAATATGCTTAGTAATAACAATAAAGAAGCAAAGTCACAATTAGATAAGTTTTCAATAGATGCCTTGCAAGATATAACTAATTATCTTTATAAAATAAAAGATGATGACAAGTTACATGATTCTTATATTGATACACTCTGTAGAAAGATTACAGAGTATGGAATTATCAATTATCGGGCAGGGAAACTTGAGGAAAGAATAAACAGTGAGGAATATTTGTGAGTAAACAAAGTATTGAAAGTAAAGCAAATAGTTTATTTGCAGAGATATCAGATTTTTTAGACAACATGGATATGGATACTCATGATATTAAAAATAAAATTATCCAGTATGGAAATTATTGCACTGCTATAGGTATGTATGAAGAGCGCGAACAATCAGGATTAGAATAACCTACTTTACTCTTTGTACTGTAACTATCATAGTATGGATACAGTAAAACAGATTCAAGATACCCTTACGTCCTTTAATGACATCCTCAATTCTTTTGGATTATGGCAATACTTCTTTATGTTTTTAATAACTATGGCAATGGTCTACTTGTTTGGCAAGATGTTAAATATTGCTAAATCTGATACTGCTAAAAATAGCATAGCATTTGTTACCTGTATACTTTGCAGTGTAGCTAATGTTTATTTTAAGCTTAATGATTTTAGTAAGTTCACTCTACTAAACTATCGTGATATATTCATTCAAACTTGTGTAGGAATATTATTGTATGTATTGCTTGGTTTTAAACTCTTTAATAGGATAGAAGGACTGCTAGATAAAATAGCTCCAGATCGTGAAAAAAAAGAGCGGTAAGAAAAAGTAATAAGACTGATAAAAAGAATAGCAAAAAATAAGGAAGCATATTTTGACACACTCCTATGAATCTTTCATTGCATATTTTTATAAATACAATCAATTTCCTGATAACAGTTATATCAATAAAGAAAAGAAATATAACGATAAGCAACTAAAAACTAAATATGAAAAGTATTTAAAGAGCTTGGAAAAGCGTAGTGATTCTGTAGCGCGATATAGTGCTAATGCTAAAAAAAGAAGTTATGATAAAATAAGTCAAAAGGAATTTGCTAAAGGAACTAACACTGATCCTGAATGGGTAAAAGTATGTAGCGAAGTAGACATACGAGATAAAAGTTGTGTACTGATTCAAACACTTAATCCTGATGAATATGCAGAGCTATGTGATAATAGTGGTGGGTTTCATAATCAACTTACCCACGCCCACGTATTACCAAAAGGGGGAAGATTTGTAAAGTTCTATTATGAAAAAGATAATATATATTTACTAAATCTATATAGTCATGGATTACTTGATAGTGGTAAAAACCCAATAACAGGCGAAGCAATTTCCAAAGAAGAGCAGTTAGAATGGTGGGATAGAATATTAGCACCCTATAATTTAAGTCATGAAAAATTAGTAAAAATTTATAATGATAGATATAATAATAGTAACGATATAACTATTATTATATGAAGATAACTGAAACCTCTAGTGTTGAATTCTTTAGTCATTACGATACCATGTATGTACAATACAATGGCAAGCATATGACTTTAGAAAAGTTTATTAAAGATGCCCGTTATGATACAGATATTGCAAAAGCGCTTAGTGCCATAAAAGATAAGATGCAGTCATTAAAGTTCAAAGGAACTATTATTGATTTCATTTATCTTTATTTCCGCGATAAAAATAGTACTCCTGATGTTATGATTCATAACGGAACACAATGTTATTATACTAAGCATGATCCTGTAGGTGAAGAAGAGTTTGTTACTTTTGATACAGCAGAAATTGCTAGTGCAGAAAAAGATTTGAATGAAGTAATACTTGATACTGAAAAGTTTATTAATATGTTGATATAACTAATTGATTAAACTTTTACTATATGCTACTATATGAAAAAGGAAAATATATGTTATCACAATCTTTACGACCGAATAGACTTCAAGATGTAATTGGACAAACTGCCAATGTAAATATTATTAATAATTGGTTCATTGAAAAAAAAGTCCCTAATGTTATATTTCTAAATGGTGAAAGCGGTAGTGGAAAAACCACGCTTGGATATATTATAGCAATGCTATTGCAGTGTAAACATACTACTATTATTAATGGTGTTATCACCCCATGTTTGGAATGCGAAAATTGTAGAGACATTCTTACTCGTTCATTTCAACTTGATACTACTTTTGTAAAATCAGGTGAGAGTGATAAATCGGATATTATAAATATTTCTGATGAAATTAAAAATCAATCTATTTTTAGTGATAAGTCTGTATATATTATTGATGAAAGTCAATCACTTGGTAATAGTAAAACAAAAGGTGCTTTACTTAATCTTCTGGAAAACGATCTAAGTAGCGTTTTTTTCATAATTATCAGCATGTGTGATATCAGTAATGATGCTACTATGAAGAAAGCACTTAATCGGCGCGTTCAAAAACTGAAGTTTAAGAAAGTAGGCAAAGATGTATTAAGTGATTACTTGTTTACACTACTTGAACAGTTTGATCCTGATGAAAAAATTGATATAGAAACTTTTGGTAAAGTATTAATTGAAATTTCTAATCATGCAGATGGAAGTGTCGGACAAGTAGTACAAGACTTCGATACAGTAATGAGTGCTAAAGCCTATACAATTGAAGAGGCACTACCTTTATTTGATTGGGACAATGATCTTGCTATTATGGACTTGTATAAAAAGATTATAGGCAATGATATAAGCTTCTTTACTTCTTTTAATCTAAATACTGATATTACTGCAAGTAGCTTTATTAAATACGGTATAAAAGTTTTTTCTGATTATGTTGTTCGTAGTCACACAAATGATTTTGATGAATATCAGCTAAAGAACTATAAATACTTTTTTGATAATATCAATAGAGTAGAAAAACTGCTACGTCTATTACTTGATTTTGATAAAATTTATAATTATGATGAAGGAATTACTAAAGCTCGATTTATGTATGAAATACTAAACTTTATTAAAATAGATAGTGTTAATAATCTAAAGAATGATGCTGGTACTCCAGTAGCTAAACCCACAAGGAGACTATTAAAATGAAAGCACCCTATCAATATATCTTTGTAAAATATCTACCAAAAGATAATTCAATTACTTGTTTTAATGTAAGTACTATTGAAAGTGTTACTACTATGAATAATACAGTAGTAATTTATTTACAAGACGATGAACCTGTTACTGCTTATTGTTTTAATAGCTTAGTTGCGCGAATTGTAGCACGTAGAATTATGAAGCGCAAAGATCGCATAAATAATTTTAACATGTGGCTTAATTATAAACAATTAAAATTGGCTTCTAAGAATTTTAGCAATGATGATTATGAAACTTTAAATAGTTAGGAGATAACTATGGATACACAATTTTTAATATCTTGGTTTATATGTGGTGGTATAGCAACAATACTTTATATAATAATTTGTATTACAGAAAAAGAATTTACTTTAATAGATATTGTAACATGTATTGCTTATTTATTTCTAGGATACCTATCTTTATTTACAGTATTATTTGGATTTACTATTACTGTAGTACTACCTAAACTAGAAGATATAAAAATATGGAAGCATAAATGACGTATGATTTTATTTGCTTAATCGATACCCTTATGTGTCACTATATTGATCCAAACAGTATAGTGCAACATAATCTTAGACAGCAAGGAATGCAAAGTAAATATGCTTCTACTATTGGTTCTAATATAACTAACATGATATCAACTAGTATAGTTGAAGATTTAATTAAAGAACTTACTGCTAATAGAGAAAACTTAAAGAAGCCAAAAAATATGAGTGAAGAACAATTTTACGCATGGCAAGATGGCATTACTCATGCAATGAATGTTATTAAAAAAGTATTGGAGTAAGCATGAAAGAAAAATTTTTTAATGCAAAAGAATATATTGATGCTGTAATAGAAAAATCAGATTTATTTTGTCCTGTACATCATAATGAAAAAATGAATTTGTTTTCTAAGTTAGATATGTCTTCAGGATATATAGATCACTGTGTTGCCTATGATCTTAGTTATAAGTGTCATTATGGTTGTACTTTTAATTGTACAAGTACAGAGTTTATTAGTCTACCTTTAAGAGTAGATAAGGAATAAGTTAAATGACTAAAATAGTAAAACAATTATTTGAAAACATAGCTACTTATTCAATTAACAGCTATAATGCTATGATTCCTATATGGTCGCTCGATACTCTACAACAGTGTCAATTTGTAGTTACAGGATTAATTGATGGAGACAACAGAGTTACTAATCGCATTGGCTATTTAGTGCAGGTGCGATTACATAGTAGTTGTTTCAATAGTGAAGTATTATTGCGCCTTGCAGATGGAAGTATTTCTGTAAATAGTAATCAAACATATTATAAAATAAATAACGAAAACACTTGTATTTTAATGGAATATTTTAAAATATTACCTTGCTTTGATTTACTCAATACAGAAGGATATACTATTGGAAATAAATATTTAGAACATGATTTTATTGTGAGGCACTATGAATAATAACTTAGACTATGTACCAATGTTTCGTGCATATGATTTAGATGAAAGAAAATATTTTTCTGTTGGTTTACTTGAATGGAAGTATGACTCTATTTCTAAAGTTTTACGTGATAGAACTATTGGTTGGTCTGATGATTATATTCATAATTATATATTAGAACAATTTATAGGATTATATGATTGTGACAAACTTCCTGTATATGTAGGAGATAGGTTACAACTAGGTGACAAAGATCAGTATGCATTGTGGATTGTAGTTTTCTATAAAGGAAATTTTTGTGCATATAATGAGATTAACCCAAGTAATATTTTTTCCTTATTTGAAGCAGGTGTAGAATTAAGAAAAATAGTTGGAACTGTTCATGATAAAGGAGATAATAATGGTTTATAAAGTAGTAAGTAGAAATTGTTTAAGTCATAAGATTATTAAGAAGCGGGTATATGCTAATCAAAAAGATTTTGATACCTATGCAGAAGAAACTATTAAACGATATAATACTCATGCAGATGTTGAAATATATAAAATGAGTAATGATGAATGGGAATTAGATTATAAGCTAGTGTCACTTTGTAATAAAAACTGTAGTGCTTGTTTGAACTTTAGTAATTATAGAAATAAAATTACTTGCAGAAACTAACTATTAATTTATGCGATATAAACTATTAGGAATACAGGAAAAAGAAACAGTATGTGATTACTGTCATAAACGTGCAATAACGAAAGCTTTTACAGTGCTTGATACTGATACAGGTGATACTCTTGATTTTGGCTCTCAATGTATTAAAAAAGCATTAGGCGTAAGCGTAGTTACAAAACTTAAAAAAGATTATTTTGAACAGTTACAAAGACAGGCAGAAGAACGCTATGCAAAATCCTTAAATCAAGTACGCTATCTTCGATCTATTGGAAAAGATGATGAAGCAGATAAATTAAGGAAAGAAGCAGAGAAGCAAGATACAGAAGACTATATGTATCGTCACGCTATTATTAAATAAGGATATGTAATGAGTGTAGAAGTATCAGAAGAGTTTTTAGAAAATGTATTATTTTTAAGTAGTGTTTATTTAAATGAGTCCTTTCTCTATAAAGCAACAGCTAATAAACTTATTCAATCAACAAATGATTATTTATCTAAAGAAGTTACTATACCTGTATCTGTAGAGTTACTTACTCGAATTAAAAAGCAGTTACATACTTATGATGCACTGGAAGTATGTAATGATGTGCGTGGATTAGATTCAGTAATAAAAGAAGTGGATAAAATAGTATGAGTAAAGAATTTTACTTATTTCTAAAAGATTTTAAAACATTAATGACTGCTTACGGCGTTTGCTTATTTAAAGATGACTGGTATCACTTTAATGAAGAATCTTGCAATGAAGAACATAATGAAATAATTAAAATTTCTGGATGTGATCAGTGTATAAGCATAGAAGAGTTATATGAAAGATTGAATAACATATAACTCTTCTTGCAGGATATTAGCAGAACATAACCTCGTTTGGACGACCGCTTGATGCATCACTGATATATTGTCCCTGACTTAGTTTAGCAGGAGTTACACCCAGTATTTGATAGGCAACTTTTTGAGTAATAGCAATAGCTTTTATGTTACCATCAACATATTCATGTTCTTTGACCCATACATCGCGCTCTTTTTTTGAGTCAAACATAAACACTAACCAGCACGGACTGTCAAAAGTAAAATTAACACCCATGTAACTATAACCTGCAAAAAAGTTTCTTTTAATCTTTTACTCCTTATTTTAAGGAAATAAAACTATTATTAATTTCATTCCTTGCCCAGTTAAATCTCTGGATTGTTTGCTATATCAACTCAATTTTTGACGGGACACTGTAGTTGTATTCGTCAAGCTCTTTTTCCTCGCCTTTGGTTGCGCGGAACATCCAAAAAACTACATAGTCGTTACCGGCATTATCATTTGCAGGAGCGGACATCTCAAAAATGTACTCTTCACCCTCGATTGCCTCATGATACGGCTCGTCAGTCAATCGGCTTGTCATACCGGCATCGCCGGTAAGATGATACACTTTACCATCAACCGTAATGTCACCGTAGGAGTTTGTTGTATGATCAATGGGAGGATCAACATACTCGATCAAAACACCCTCTTTGATGTATTTATCAACTACTTGTGTGGCGGTAAACCTCTCAAGGCCAAGCTCTTGCAACTCGTCTACAGGCACAGACTCGATCCATCCATCACGAGTGTCCACTGATCCAGTCTCTTTATGCATATACTTCATCATCTTTTACCCCTTCAGGTATCAATCACCTTATATACAATATATCATATTATTAGTTTACTGTCAAGTAAATATATTACTTTTTTATAAAATAAATGCATTTTTCTTCCATAGAATACCTCTTTTTAACTTTAACTATACTAAAGATAGTTAAGTATATGTTAAAAAATAATTACTAAAATAGCACTTTTTTAATTGACATTAAAGTAAATAAAATGTATGCTTACTATACAGCTGATCTAACTATTAGAAAGGAGTAATAATTATGAGCATCAATGAAGGAAACATCCGATTAATAGAATCAAGTTTAAGCCGAGTCTGGCAACACATAAATAATCCCAATACTACCTTTGGAGTAGTTTCTGCATATAGACAGGATCTTTTTTCAGAAGAACAAAACCTAGAAAGGCATGAAGAATTACGAAAAACTATCAGAGGTCTTCACTATGGCTACATTGAACAGCGTTCAGGATATAGTTATAAAGATATAGATACTGGTGAATTAGGAATACGGGAAGAAAAAAGCTTTTTTATTCCTAATATAGATTTTGGAGATATCCTATATTTAGGAAAAAAGTTTGATCAAGAGTCTGTTTTATTTAAGGATGAAGCTGGCTTTGGACTATTCTTATGCAAGAACGGAAAAGAAGACATGCGCTTCAAAAGCCATAATGATCTATACAGCTTTAAGCCTAAAGATGTCGAAATAGCCTACTCACAATTGATTAGTGCCAATCAAAATCAAAAGGTTAAGTTTAGTTATATAGCGGAGCATCATATAGCTAATAATACTGATGGCTATAAAGCTATGCAATCACATAAAATAGCAGAAAACTATTGGGCTTGCATGACTGATCTGTATCATCTTTAGTTTAACTAAAGTAGCTTTAGTATTTATTAAAAAATATTTACTAAACTATACGTTTTTTATTTGACAGCAAAGTAAAATAATGATATGATAATTAAGTGAGGTAAACAATATGAAGGTTGAGCTTGAATCAGGTGAAATTGGTAATGTATTTGATGACTATATTTCTGACTGTGAAGTTGGAAAAAATACATGGATTAATGTTGATATTGAAAAACCTGATGGAACTCCTTATTATTTAAACGGTATAGTAAAATTCATCTTCATTGAAGAAGGTAAAACTTACCTTACCAAGTCTCGTGGAAAAGTTCGTGTAAAAAAGTCAAACACTTATAAGGGATATCATTATAAATTCACTGTTGATCAGTGGATTGATACTAATGATACCAACACTTCCGAAGTATGGTCATCTCGTGGTGAAGCATATCACTATGACTGTGGATACAATATTGTAAAGGAAGTCATATGAACGTATTTGAGCTATCCAAACAAATTGTTGGTTTGGGAATTACCTTTGTTGAAAATAAAATAAACTTTAACTCTACAGAAAGAATTGAAGATGTTTGGTGCTATGCCAGTAGTATTGTAAAGGATTATATCAAAGATCATCATTATCTTATTTGTCGTAATGGTGAATATCTTATGGCTGATATTCCTAATCCTAGTTGGAGTGCAAGCATCAGACTTGCCTTGCAGTTCACAGAAGAGGAAATAGCAGAACGGCAAAAATATTTCAGTGAATATACTGAAATAGAAGTGATTGATTTATACAAAGGACTGTAATATGAGCAAATGGATGCATACACTTAATATAGCAACGGAATGGAAAGCCTCTAATGATGATGAATCATTGGTTTACAAAACCGCTGAAGCAATCGTCAGAAAATTGAAAGCTTTTCATATTCAAGATGATTCTGCACTTGAAGCAGTCATTGAAAACTTTGATGACATTGCCAGTAATCCTGAATCTGGCTATGATGAATTTAATTACTGCATGACAGGATTGTATGATTGGGCTGATATCAAGCTTGATAATAATTGGAATGGTAGAGCAAATTGCTGGATAGAAAGGGGTTAATATGTCTGATGATATTGTTTACATGACTTTTAATGTTGCAGAATCAATGTGTTATGAAACCTTTAACTCACTCTTTCGAGGTAAAGGAAAGATAATGCAATATGATTTTCGTTTTGATCATACTTGTTATGATGCAGATGGAAATGATATTGGACAAAAAATTAATTTTCAAATTCGTTATAGCTCTAATGAAGGAAGCCGTTGTGTAAAAGTAGAATGGCGAACACTCGCTATTGAAAATTTTTTCAAACCTTCAGAGTGGGAAGAGCTTGTTAATCACGATAGTTGCTGGCATATGTGCTGGTCAGATATTCTTACCCGTTGCAGAAAAGTTTTAATTGAAGACTTTCAGGTAACAGGCAATGAATCTTGGTATTTCAATTGTGAAAATATGACTGTTTGTGAAAAGGAATAATTATGAAAACTGATATTCAAGAGTCCTATCGAATATATAAAATCTGGAATGAAGGAAACAGAACTACAAACCTTTCCAAAGAACAGTATGAAAAAGAATATACCTTCTTTGATAACGTTTATTCAATACTCGTAGAATACGGTGGCGCTTGTGAAGTAACTCGTGGTGATTTTATTTATGCTCACCTTTCTTCTCATAGATATCCTTGTACAGAATGGCGCTTCAGTGGTAAGTTTCTTTTTAGTGGAAAGTATCGCAAAGAAACAAACTCGATTGACTACTATGCTGAAAATGAAACACCTGAATTGAATAATCTTCAGGATAAAATAAACAGAAATTTAAGGGAGCTAAAATGTATCCTTTGTTAGGTCAAGTAAGTCAGGGTATACTTGTAGTATTATTTATTGCAGGTCTTATTTATTGTGCTACTCATTGGAAACTTTTATTTTAAGGAGATACTATGATTAAAGAAATGCCTAAAAATGGGAACTCCCGTATTAAAAAAGGTTTTGCCTTGTTTCCTGTTAAAGCAGGATGTTACAAAGTATGGTTTCAATTATATGAAGTTATTCAAATATATAATACGCTTACTCTCAAATGGGAAAATAAAGATTTCTCATATCAAACTTTTATGGATTGGACTAAAATTTAAAGAGGTAATATGAAAAGCAACATATCTAAATACAGAAAACAATTATTTAGGTCACTTGATAGAATAGATACTATTTGGTTAAATCCTGATCTTAGTTATCATAATATTATTACTCATTGCATTGAAGACAATGAACTTAATATAAACAAAGCATTTACTATAATTACAGGTATTGAACAAGGTATTGTTAAATATACTCGTAACAATAATGAGTTTACTTTTTGGAATATAGATACAAAGGAATTTATATGAACAAATCTTACCTATTTTATATTAAACTTTCTAACATAAAAACACAAATTTTATTTAGATTGTTTAAAAGAAAATGGTGTATTAAAAATTGTTTTTGGTATTGTGACAATAAAATCTGTAAAGCTACAGATATAGAAATTAGAAATTGCAGTACTAAAAAAATAAAAGATACAGAACAAAAATTTGTAATAAAGGAGTTTACATGAAATATACTGATACAGAAAAACGGCAATTGCGATCTGCATTAAACATACTAGCTTCAAATGCATCGGAGAACGATAATAGCTTATCTAATTCTGATTTATCAAATATAGGTTTTTCACCTTACGGCATTATTTCCATAGATGGTGCAAAACGGAAAAGTGCAGATATACTTTATGACTTACTTACTAAGGAGTAACTATGAATGAAAATGATATAATTATAGAAGAGTTTGAAAAGTTCTCAAACCATACAATACCTGATACTGTTTTATTTTTAGCTTGTGATATAGCTACACGCTATCCCGGTAATTATGATATGGCAAAACATGAAGCATATGGATTTATATCAGGATTTCGCTCTGCGGAGTCTATTGTTACAACAAAGCTATTAGAAGATATCATGAAGCTTGCAGAAAGTAAAAGTTCATCGATTAATGAGATTTCAAACATGCTCATAAAATCTAAAGAAGATCTATCAGAAGTTAAGACTTTTCCAAAATCTGATGATCAATTAAAAGATGAGTTAAATACCTGTGTAAAATATTATTGTGATTCATATGATTTCATGTCTCGTTGTAGCTATTGCTTAACTGAATCAGAAATTATTAAGTGTATGGAGTTATGCTATAATGAAATAAAAGAATCCGTAGATATAATGAAAGAGGCTATTAATAAAATGAATTCTCATTTTTCTACTTTTAACAAAGATATGAAAGTAGTAATTGAGACTGCTCCTGATCTTACAAACTTTAAATTTACTGATGATATGCTGTAAAGGGAGTTATGAACCATACACTTGCAATTAGAGAAAAGGCAGAACTAATATATAAGCGATTAAATGAAAATAGTGCAGAGCTAATTGATACTTATATTAATATAATTGAAAAAGTACTACTTGAAATATATTGTACAGAAGATGTTAGAGCTACAGATACAACAGTAAAACAATATATTAACGATTTACTAGAAAAGCATTCTACTTATTTTAATGGAAAATAATTTGTTTGTCCTAATTGTGGATGGAAATCTGATTTTCCTATAGAGTTTATTGAATTGTATAAAGCTAAATGGAATAAGTAATTATGATTAGTAATCTTTTACTTTTTTAAAAGGAGTTTACATGAATATATTTAAAGGTTTTCTTATTGGCTTGGCTTGCATTGTAGGATTATTTGTAACCTGCTGGGCATTTCAAGGTAATGACTTTTTTATGGCTAAAGTATTTATGCCTCAGTATGAACAGGTAAGGAGGGATACATTTAAGCAGAGTCAGGCTTATAATGAAGGTATGGCTCAAGATATCTATGATATGGAGAAAGACTATATTAAAGCTACAGACCCTGTAATTAAATCTGGTTTGAAAGATTTAATTTTGCACAAAGTAGCTGGATATGAACTGAAAATGTTTCCATCTGATTTGAGAACATTTATTATTAACTTGAAGGAAGAGTAAAATGAAATTTAAACTTATCATGGTTGCAATATTTATCGGAATTCTATTTACATCGTGTGACTACACACCTACATCCGATGATGTAGCAAAAGTACAGCAAGAGAAAATACTTGCTGAAGGTAGTTCTGAAATAGGTATGCCCGCTATTACCGAATTTCGTGAAAAGAAAATGTTAAAATCAATTCTTGAACTACGGGATAAATCAAGTTATATTACCTACAGTTATCTATTTTCTGATATGACAGGAAAGTTTATTTTTGTTGGCAATACTATTGGATATCCTATTCCCTATTCTACCCAATATACTAATCCTACAAAGAATGGTAGTGATCATTATGCTTATCCTTATGTTATAAATCAAGCAGATCCAAATGGACTATTTTCTCCCTCTTCGTCTGCGGGAACTTGGCTAATGATGATATCTCCTAATGGTAAAGCCATTCCTGCTTATTTTGAACCAAATGTAGTTTGTTTACCGTATAAGCTTCCATCAGAAATGCTGGCATACGTGCCAAAGGGTTATTAGTTTTATAAAATCTATACTGATATAAAATGTATATCAGTATAGTTTTATTTTTAAATAGGAGAGATAAATAATGTATTTTCTAATACTTAATATAATTACTATTCTTTGGAGTGCTAAACGGGATAAAACAAAGAACGATATATTACTTCGTTTATTTATTACAAATATTACTAATATTCCCGTATGGGCTATACTTAAATATGTTTTACATTTAATTGATTAGAGGTAGTTATGCATTTAGTAAAAATTTCTGGAAGTTATAATGGAGTTACAGGTAAGCTTGAAATAAACCTGTATCATTATCCTGAGTATACTGAAACAAAGGCAAGCTATGTATGGGATAAAAAACGCATAGCAAAAAATAAAATTGGTGTAATTGATTCTATTACATATAATAATTCATTAAATTATCAGAATTTTTATATACTGTCATTAGAAGATACTGTGTCTATTGAAGATAACAAAGCTAAATTAAAAGATTATTTTGTTAAAAGACTTACCTCAATGATTGCAGAGCAAAAAAATCTTATTACTACAGCAGAAGCTACTTTAAGTAATCCTATATGGATAGAAAAAGAATCACGATATGATGATATTTAGTATAAGGAGATTATATGAATGCAGTTGATATTTTTGCCGCAAATGAATGTATAAAGCGTAATAGAAACAGCAGTGGTGGTGGAGGTAGCAGTAGTGATAGTGAAGACGATCACTCCATTGGATTCACATTTTTAGTAATTATCTTTTTCGTATCAATATTTGTAGCCGGTTGTACTTTTGACGAGCAACATCCGAAAGCTTATACTATGACTACGGTAGATATTCTTCCTTATGCTTATAATTATAAATCAAGTGGCTATGAAGGAGATGGAACACTAATTGTGTCTAATGGAAAGAAGGAAGTTCAATTATACGTTCATCATATAGACGGGTATAAGCTTTATGAAAAACAAACATGGATATTATATCTAGCTGATTATTATAATCCGCAATTTATTATTATTCTATTAGTAAGTTCAGTAATATTATCACTTATTTTAAGTTACTTTATTATTTGGATTTATAGTAAATGTTGTGATAAACCTGTAAAAAATAATAACTAAGTTTATATAAGGAGATATTAATGGAAAATACTATTGAAGACATTGATACAAAACCTATTACTAATATTGAAGATAATAAAAAATATGTAGTAGCTTGTATGCGACATACTGGTTCAGGTGATTATGCTATTTGTTTATGGGGACCAAATAGTAGTGGATATACACCAAATCTTTTAAAAGTGGGTATTTATACTGAAAAGGAAATAACTCGATTTACAAGTAAAGATGATTTTCCTATTGAATTAGAATATGCAAAATCAATCAGTGTTGAACGAGAATATAATTATAATAGTTGGGAGCTAGGACGCTTTATTTTAAATGATGAACTTTTTAGAAATACATTTAGTTTGCCTAAAAAAGCTCATTACAAAAGTCCATCTGATAAACAATATTTTAGATATAAAGGAAAATAATATGGAAAAGGATCATATGGAAGTAGGTCATTTAATAATTGCTGAAAAAATAATTAAACAAGGTAATTGTGACTATATTGCCTGTCTTGAATGCCCTGTAAATAATTTAATGCAAGTAGATCCTTCTTCAACTTTTTGTAAATGTTTTAGCTCTGATGAAGAAGCTATCTTGTTTTTTAAAGAGTTTATAAGAATGAATAATAAGAATAAAAAAGTAATCTAAAAGGAAACTAACATGGGTGATGAATACAGACTAATTATAATGGATGAGTTTGACTTTGAATATCAAAGCTGTCATAAGCAAGATATAATTAAGTTTATTCAATCTATGGAGGATGTTTCAATAGAAGCAATTATTCCTTATATGATTATTTTAGATATAGGCAGAAAGGATTATAAAGCTGTTATTGGATATCTACTTTATAATAAAGTTCCTATAGACTCAGCTTACTATCAAGTAAATAATGGAATGGATCTACATAAACTTTGTTTTAATAAAGACACATATAAGGAGTAATTTATGACTACTGAACTAATAAAAGGTTTGATTGATAATAAAATTCCAGAACAAGCTTCAGATGAAGAACTTGACTTTGGAAAGCAATTTGCAGAATATCAGCCGTTTGCTCAAGGATTTTTTTCTGGTTGTAAAACAACAGAACCTATAGCAAAGAAAGAAGCTCTGACAGATTTATTAATTTTTATTATTAATTATAAACCTACTATAGAAGAAATAAAAGAGTGGATTAATAGTTTTATTCAGGAATTATAATGTCTAAAAAGAGAAAAATAAAAATAGAAGGTATAGAAAAAGGTCATAATGTTACTAAAGAGTATTGTACTTTACATAAAAATATAATTACTAAAAAAAGAGTCAGTAAACAACCTGAAATAGAGTATATCAAGGAGATACAATGAATACTTTTACAAAATGTAAACTTCCTACTACAGAAGAAATGGAATTATTAAAATTAGTAATAGATGAAACTTATTGCCACACCTGTAATATATCTTGTACATGGGAAGAAACTACTGGTTGTGCTATGGGATGGTATTTATTATGGAAGAAAGAAAAAGAAGAGGTTCAGTAATCACGAAAAGGATAAATGACTTGCTGGACGTATACGTATTCCCATTTTTAATAAATCATCTTTAGCTTTATTAACAAGTACTTCCTTTAGTTCGCATTTGCTTTCACTGTCTTTCCATACCCATAAACCATCAGTATACTCACCAAAGCGCATAGCAATACTAATGCTTGCGCTTGCGCTATCTGAAATATCCTTTGCATACTTACCTAAAGTAGAGGTATCCCAATTAGTATTTGCTTCATCAGTAACTTCACCAATTATATGATCGATCTTTGGCTTCTTTGCTACTTTAGTTTCAGAACGAATAAGTGATTTTAAATTATTTTTTAAATAAATATTTTTACCACTTTTTATTCTGCCTTGAGCCATTAAGCTAACCATATTTAAATATGGTGACATATCTGTATCAACTGATATGTGCTTTACAGGTATTCCTACACGCTCTAAACTTTGTATTGATTGCTCTGACTGGAAGTGATCATAGCTAACCATTACTACTTTTATTCCACCTAAGGTAACTAAATCTTCTATAAAACATTTTATACTTTCAAGATTAATCTTGCTTCCTTTTGGTTCTATTGCTATAGTAAAATCCAGAATATAGATAATGTCACCATGTTCATTTACTTCCATATGACACATACTAATACCAGTAGTATCTTTTTTATAACTTTGGTCAATAGAAATATATCGAGGTGTATTATTATTTCTATAAAATTCATAGTGATCTTTTACATAAATAAAGAACTCATTTTTTATTTGATCCCATATTAATCGCTCTGGTATACTACTACTTGGCGCGGTGATATAACTATATTGATTGCGTAGATTACCTACAAATATATTTTCTATATGTTCTATATTCTCTATTAATCTTCCTTGTGCATTAGAAGGAATACCTGCTATATCTTTTAATGACTTACAAATATTTTCATAAAACTTATTATAGAAAAACTTTGGAACCATTAAAACTTCTTCTAAAGAAAAGTTTTTTATTTCAGACTCATCTATTATGCGAGGTTCTTTAGAGCTTCCACCAACAAATACAGGAAATCTATCTTCTATATTAGGTACACTGTTTGGCATTATGTCCCAAGCACTACCACGGAATATTAAGTTTTCTGGATTACGATCTGCTTCACCACTATAAATATATTTATCAATTGGACTATCCCAACTATTAGGAGAGCTATCCATAATGTCTCGCGCCCAAAAAGTAGTTGATGGAGAAAATATATTATTATCTTTATCTTTATATTTTTGCTGTTCTTGATTTGGAAAGCGACTCAAAATTCTCCCGGCTCCGTCTTTAAATAATCTGTCAATGTATTGTGGAGATTTTCCTTTATCCAAGAAGAAACTTAATTCTGTAAATATAGTTTGTACTAAAGTTAAGCCTAATAATCTAGCAGGATCACTTGCAACTTTTAAATTTATATTTGCTGTATTTAATGGATTACCAATAGTCAATATATTTGTTTCTCCTGCTGTAGTCCAAGGAATAATTGCACCCTTATGTTCAGTTGCAAATTTATTCATACCCTCAATTGTTTTACATTTTTTAAACTTAGGCTTTGAGCTTGATTCTGATGTCATTAAAAATTGTTTGAATGGTTCTATTAATATTTCTGTTACTTTATCAATACTATAGCTTACGAAAATAATTGCTATAGGTGACGCTTCTCCTAATATAGAACTCATTGTTTTCCAAGGATTACGCATCAATGCTATATTAGTTCCTGCAAACAAACTATTCAAAACCGAAAAATAACTTTTACCCATACCAATAGCTGTACTTAAATAACAGTGTCTATATCCTTTTTCTGGATTATACCATTCACATAACCATTCACGTATATGAGGACGAATAGTATCACTTGTCGCGCCTAACCATTCAGGAGATAAAAACTCTTCAATAGTAGGAGGCTTTTGATAATAAAGCATTCTCCAGCTTTCAGATAAAAGATTAGAAATTTGGTCATTAGAAAAATTAGGATTATTTGCTAATACACTTAATGCTTTCTTTAATTCAAGTATATCTGCTTGACTAAAATCATCCAGTAAAGCGACATCCATATCACCTTGCAAAAGATCATAGCTTTGATCTACAAGATTAGCTAATTGTTTTGAGTCCAGATTTCCATGAGGTACAATTATATTTGAAGACATTCTATATTATTTTCCTATATAGTAAAACTATTTCCTTATATAGTAATAGTTATTAACTATTATAATATGAGTTTAAAAGAAAACGATGATGAAGTTATTCAAATCTATAAAGATGCTATAGATAATTTTACACTAAATAATGATAAAGAAAATAGAGATAAGTATACAGACCTGTTATTTAAAAAGTTTCATGTACAGTATGAAACAGACATGACAGAAAAAGATCCATCCAATCATTATTTCTCAAAAGAGTTTATTTCCTTTAGAGAATATAACAATTATTGTGAAAAAAGATATGAATGGAAGTTCCATACCTATGGTATAAAAAAATATGATAAGCCTTTATTTATGAATATTTTAATAGATGATACTATTATAAAAATACTTGAAAGTTTTGGAATAAGTATAGTTTATAAAAGTTTTTCAGGTACAGAGGAAGCCCGAGTTGTAGGTACTTCTATAGATGAAATTGAAATTAAAAGAGGATCATATATTTCTTTTTTTTACTTTAGTCCACGAAATAGGTCATTTATTTGATAATGAAAATAAAGAATATAAAACGCCTTGTCATGACATGGCAGAATCACCTTCAAGTTATGGAACTTTAAATGGAGGTGAATGCTTTGCAGAACATTTTTCTTATTACTTTTGTAATCCTACTTGGTTAAAGCATATTCATCCAGAAGGATATGACTGGATGAATAAAAATATTACTTACAAGTATAATCTATTATTAAAAAATCTTATAAGATCTATTTAGAGGTTACTTATTGACATTATTTAATTACTTGTATATACTCTGTTTATAATTATATGAAAAATTGTTAAATGATTTATAAAATAATTTGAGTTAGTATGAAAATTATTGATCCATCTGTTACCTATGTTCCTAATACAGTTCCATATAAGAAAATGGAATATGCTGGAAGGTTATGTTATCGTTCTGAAAATAATATTAAAGAAGATAGTTATATTCCTTTTATTAAAAAAATAATTGAAAAAGGTCATTTATCAATATTAGAGCATGAAAGTATTTCAATGCTTGTGTATGATAATGCTGAAGACATAACTAGAAAACTTTTTAATATTATTCCTGATAGTAATTTTTATGCTGGATTTTTTAATATAAGTAGTATATTGAAAGATGGATATTGTTATAGTATTATTAGTGCTAATGTTAGAGCTTGGTATGAATTACTAAATTATATTTTTAAAAATTCTTATTATTCTTTATTAAAATGTGGAGAACAAAATATTTATATACAGTTTTATAAAACATGTACTATTCTGTATCCTATAATTTTTTCAGAACATATTGATGACTATGTTGATTATCTTTTTCCTATCCTTACTATATCAGAAATAAAAGATCTTTTAAAATTTATTCCTAATGAAAATAGTAGAAACTATGAAATTAATAAACATTGCTACGAATCTTTTGTATTTACTACAAGCAGATCAGTATCACATCAATTAGTTCGCCATAGAAAGAACTCAGTTTCGCAATCCAGTCAAAGATACTGTAATTATAGTTCAAATAAGTTCAATCATTCAATTGATTTTATTCTACCTTACTCAATCAGGCAATCAATGATTAATGCTGATATATTAACCAGTACTACTTTAATAGCTCCATACCTTACTGCTTATTCTCAAGCGGAACAAGCATACTTTGACTTAATAGATATAGGTACTTTACCAGAAACAGCACGTGAAGTTTTGCCAAATGGAACAAGTACAACTATTATGAGTACAGCAAATATAGAACAGTGGAAAAAGGTAATTGATTTACGTTGTGATAGCCATGCACAAGGTGATATACGAGAATTAATTACTATTGTAAAAGAAAACTTAGAAAAAGAATATAATTTAAACTTATAAGGATGAAGTATGAATAATGCAGTTATTGATAAAAACGAACAGGCTAAAGAGTTAATACGTTGCTTTAGTTCAATTGAAAAGAAGCAAGACGTATATAAGTTATTTAAAGGTATTATTACTTATATTGCTATTTGTAATGCAGGTAATGATGAGATTGTATTACCTGATATTGGAACGCTTAAACTAAAGATAGTAGAAGATAAAGTGTATATGAGTATTTATCCTATCCCAGAATTTGAACAGTATATATTGAAATGTAAGCAAGCTGAAGATAATGAAGATTATAGTGATAGTCCTTTATTTAAGCAACTTCGGAGTGAAGTAAATATGAGCTTAAAAAGTAAGTTATAGGTCTTTATTTATAGCATGATACACTTTATCTTTTAATTGTATCATGCTATGGTTTATTGAAAATAAATAATAAAATGTATTTATGGTTTTTTGAATTTTAGATGTTATTAACATGCTATCATTTTCTGTTACTACTAAGTTTACAATAATATCTTTTAATCTTTTGTTTATTAAATCATTTTGATTAATTAATGCTAATAAACTATCTGTTAATTCTTCGCCGGATAGTTTATCTATGATGCTTGGTACAGCATACTTTTCTTTCTTAAAACTTTGCATAACTACATATCTATTAGTTTCGGGATTGTATTCAGCTATACTGTATAAGTTCTTATAATCTTTGTTGTCTTGTGTTCGACAATGAATTTTACTTTGTGATAGAAAATTCCAATGATCTGCACAACGATAGAAGTAATCTTGATGAGTATCGTCCCATGACTTATCTGTTATATCATAAAAACTATAGCTATAGGGGTGACTTAGAAACTACTTTCCAGCTTAAAATAGTCTGTCTACATTCTAATGGCATATCATTAGGAAATTCTTCCGACAATAAATATAAATATTTTTTAATATTATTATTTGAAAAAGTATCTCGTTCTGTCTCAAGTAAATGATCTGTTTCAAGTAATCTCATTATACTCTATCTACTATTACTTTTGTAAATTCAGGTGTTTCTATTTTAGATAGTATTTCATAACTATAATTATTTATTATTAAATATTTCTTTAACTTTTGATCTGATAACTCGGCTAAAAATTCTTCATACTCGAAGCTATCTTCATCATTGATGCACTTCAAAAATACTTTTATCATATTATAATAGTTATGAGTTACTAACAATATATTGCTTTACAGTATTAAGAAAATTATCTTTATAAGGATTATTTGCTAATCGTATAACTTGTTTATGCTTTCTAAACAATTGTATCTGTTCGCCTGTTAATCCTGCTAGATTATTTTCGATTAATTTTATTGCTTTCTTTTCTCCAATCCCCATAAGTCCATGTAAGTTATCTGATGTATCTCCCATTAAGCTTTTAAAAACAGCTATATCATAATCAGGGATAGATTTAAAAGTATTTTTAATATGGGTATATACCCCTTTACTTAATTTCTCCTGAACTATTTGAATCATATCATTATCATGAGATAATATATAATTTGAGTTACCCGTTTCTGTCATATAGCGACAGAGTGCATATATAGTATCATCTCCTTCAGCATTTTCCACTTTTATATTTTTAAATATATTATTATCAGGAACATAATTTAGACATTCATACAACATTGGCTCTTTTTCTTTTCGTGTTCCCTTGTAATCAGGAAATATAGTTTTACGCCATGCAGTACTATTAATTCCATCCCATGCTACATAGGTTGCATCACATCCTAATTGTTGTTCGATCTTACTTACTCTATTATTAAAATAATCAGCACATTGCATAGGTATAAGTTTTTCAGGGTAATTTTTACTTACAAAATATCCCGCGCATACAAGATTATTTCCATCTACAATTAAAACTTTCATATAAGTAACCTACTCTGTTATTCTACCAATTTTCTTGATGGGAAACATCTATATCTTTGTTAATTAAATCGCTATGAATAGTTACACCACATCCAATACTGTTAGGTCTAAAAATAAAGGTATAACCACCATAACTTCCCATTAGATCCTTTATCTTTTCTTTCCACTCATCAAATTCTTTCTCTTGTATTTCATCTAACTCAAAAGTATATTTAGCTCTACCCATAATATTTATTCCTTTATTCCTTTGCTTTTAAATAGTCTTCACGTATAATTTCATATACTTGTTTATCCACAATGGAGTTATCTAGTAGTCTTTCATCGTCTTTAAAATATCCAACTATCTTTCCATTATAGCGCTCAATGAACTTATTGTAAACCTTTATAGCCGGATTTCCGATATATACACTCCAATGTATTTTATTAAACTTTTTATATACAAATAAATAATCAATAAATTCTAAAACATCTTTTGTAAAAGTATAACTAATTTTAGGCATTTTAAAATAGCAAACATACATATGATTTACAGAATTAATAGCTTTATTTAAGGATACACCAATATATCCAATTACTTTTCCATCACTATCAACACTTACTCGTGATATCTGATTATACTCTGTTTCATCTATAACGAATAACTTGTACCAATAATCTGCACTAATAAAATATTTATATATTTCTTCTTTTTCCATTAATTCAATATTTATTTTATCTAGTTCAGCTTTATAAGATATAGCAGGTCTAAGCATTTTATTCCTCTTTCTTAAAACATTTAAGCTTACTAAAAATAGTATCTTCGCACCAAACTACTATAGAGCTATAAACTATTCCTGAAAAGAATAATAGATCATTTGGTGAGCAGGTTATAAAGAAATAAGCCATAAGTCCATATAAAGCGATAGAATACAAATATTTATTTATTACAGGTAAATAATAATTAAAACCTATCTTTATTAATCCTTCTTTTGGAAATTCAAACAATCCGTTGTCTATTTCAAGACATACACTTTTAGTAAAAACTTCTGTTACTTTAGTAATTTCTCCACCATGAAAGGCGCAAGTCTTTCGTATCTTTACATTATCTCCGATCTTAAATTTATTATTCATTAGTATCATCCTGTGTTTCAATATAAGTTCTAATTTTGGCTATTGCTATATCAGTTAACTTGCAATCATCAATATCTACATTACATGATTCATTATAATCATATGCAGGACATGTAGACTCATCGGTTACACCACAATGAACACCATAACAATTACCACAAGTAAGCATGTTTTTTAATACTTCTTTGTCAATGTATTCCATAACTTTTTTACTCCTGATTCTTTGTATGAAAATTCAAATAGATTATTATTAGCTTTTACTATAGAAATAAAATAATCAATAATTGATAACTCTGAAATATATTCGAGGTTACAATCATAACTACAAGTACAACTATTTAAAAAAGCATCTGCATCTATACAATTAATAAAATTATTATAATACTTAAACTTATATTTTTTATTATTATAGATAATAATAGCAGTATTGTCAGAATAACAAATTATTTTACACCTAAAAGTATTCTTTATTATAAATAAAAATGTTTCAAAGTTCATGATTTACCTTTTTATATATTTCCCAAAAACTTTCTGGCATATATACATTAGGTAATTGATAACAACTTTTAAATAAAGGTGCTATATCTTTTGGTGTATATCCTGCATAGCCACATCCAATTTGAGTAACATAAAAAATTAGAGTAGGATGATTTATTACTTGTACTTCAAAAGCTTGAATATATGTTTGTATCTTATCTAAAGGAAGTGTTTCAATATTCTCGTCTTTTGTAGGAATGGCAAAACTTTGACCAAACAATCCAAACCCTTTACCCCATACTGCACCAAATTCATTATAAGCTAATTTAGCGGCACCAAGTCCGTGGCGACCTTTTTCATTTGAGCCGAAGCAGAACACTTCCTTTGGTTTTAGTTCTGTTATTCTTTCAGGTGTTATATTCATTTATTAGTAATCCCTTTCTATAAGATATCTTAATCTATTTAATTCACTTATTCTTTCACAAAGCATCCAATACTTTATCATAGTATTATGATATTCGGACATTAATTCTATACCTTTTCCACCTGTATTTTCATAAGTATCTATATCGACAACAAGACTTGTTTTTTCTTTTTCTAATTCCATAAGTCTATTATTAAATATATCCTCATATTCTTTATTCATTATACCCTTCTATCATAATATGATCTTCTGAAACTTCTTTACTATTAAGAACTAAACTTACACTTAATCCATGCTTACAATTCATTGAGTAATATTCATTAATCTGTATTTTAATATTTTTCTCTATATAGTCTCTAATTATGTCTTCGTCCATATTCTTCCTTAAAATACTTTTGACAAGCTTTATTTGATTTTTCAATAGTATCTTTTATGTTATTTCTTACTATTTCCATTTCATTCTCTTCATATTTTTTAAGTTCGTTAATAAGATAGGTATGAGCTTCTGAATACTTTTCAGAGAAAAATGATTCATCAGTAAAAATACACATATTATCTTTAGCTTTATCCTCTACATCATAACAAGTTACATAGTTACTTATTATTTTTTGTATTTTTACTTTTTGAATAATATAATCAATTTCTGAACAACTTATATTTATATAAAAATATTCTTTACCTTCTTCAATGTTCATTTTATTCTCCTTAATAATTTTACATCCTTTAACATGACAAAAATCATCTATATGACAATCATAGCAACAAGTAAGATTAGGGCAATTTTTTTCTACTATTTCATATACCCCATTACCAAACTTATTATACAGTTCATTCAAAACTTCAGTAACCATTCTACTATTAGGTGATTGTAATAGTATACACTCATTACACTTTTCATCACATAGATAGCTTCTGTCCTGTTTCACAAACTACTCCACTTATTATATACTACACTCATAAAATCATTAATTTTTCCATCAAAATAATAGCAGTCTATATTTGTTCCGCGCAAACTATCTGCAAGTACCGGATCAATTGTCATAACTGCATTAAAAGTAGCTTGACCTTTTCTTTCAAGTTTAGAACTCATATGATGTCTAAATGCTTCATCAAACTGCTCATATATTGTTTTATTCATTTTATTCTCCGAGGTATATTATGAAGAGTGCTATATGGATCATCAATAATCCAAAAGCCTACACTTGTGCAATTCTCTTTTATTTCAGGTGATCCAAATTTACCTAAAGTATCATGATGAAAATAAACACTTAATTCTCTATTACTTAAACCTGATAATTCCATAGCTTGCTTTTTAGTGTAAGCTATAATAGCACACTCTTTAGTATGACTACTTGAATAATTAGGATCATTATCAAAATATCTACCAATCCACATTTTAAGTTGTTTCATAAATTATCCTTTTGGAAATGGAACAGGTTTATTATTTATACCATATGCAACACTTAGTTTACCTTTGTACATTACGTAAGCAGATTCTTCATAGAAAGTCATAGTATTATAGTCAGGTATATATCTATTTTTTATTTCAATATCTTTTTTATCAAATCCTGCTTTATGTAAAAACTGTGTCCCTACAGGTGTTCCTAGCCATTGAATAACAGATGCAACTATCTTTAGTTCTCTTTCTGATAATGTATCTAATGGCTCCTGCCTATCTGAGGCTCCAAACAGATAATCCCAAAAGTTTCTATTATGGCTGTAAGCCATATACTCATTAAATAAACTATTAAACAAAACTTCATCTTCAAAAAATGAATCATCTTGCTGAAGTCTAAATATATTAAAACCTACAATTTTTTCCATAGATTATATTATTCTTTTATATACTTTATGTCAATTACTAAAAAATACTAATCATAGTATCTATATAAAGAAATAACGGAATCATCTTTATCTTTTGATCCATCATAGCAAACTGCTACTTTTGATATTGTAGCATTAAGCTTATTTAATTCTTTTTCAATCATAAAGCGAGTAGTACCAGAATAATAGCTATCATCAATAAACATAAACTTCCGATTAGTAATTGAATTACTAAAAGGGGATAAATCAATTACTTTTGAATCAGCAAGTCTTAGTCCACCATTTGCTACAATAATTGTAGCGCCATATAATTGAATATCAGGAATTTGACTAAAGTATAAACCAAACTTTCCTGATACAATGATTGCATCGACATCATTAGAAGTTGTAAACATGGAAAATAATTTCATGCAAAAATTTGAGTTACATACAGCCCTGTCCAGATTATCAAAAAATCGTTCTCCACCTTTATGTAACAGTATCATTTGTTTTACAATTTCATCTAACTCTTTTACTTTTGTATTCATTTAAAAAATCCTATTCTAGTCTTTATGTTTTAATATAAGTTCAATGCAGTTTTTAAACTCTGCCATTGAAGATAAATATCTATCAAATAATTCATCGATTTTAATCGTATATTCTTTTGATAAAACCATTTGCCTTTCAGTAAGTAAACAATCAATATTAGTATCACAATAAGTAGCATAGCACTTTAAAAGTTTTGTTATATCTTTATTCATAGTCAAACAAATCCTCTTTATACTTATCCATTAAATTCATGGTTCCATAAAATGTTCCATCATGCTCTTTCTTTCCATAGATATAAGCATTATTCCACATAGATTTTATTTTATTATCAATGTCTTTTTTTTGTGCTTCAAAAGGAATATCTTCAAGAGTATCACACATATGACGTGCATCAGAGGAACTTAAATAACTATAGCAAATTTCTCTATAATCAATTGATGGAAATTTAGATTTACTATGAATATCTTTCAAAGCTTTCTCTATATAAATATCCAATTCTTCTTTTCGCACATTATGACCAAAATATCCAAAAGATTTACTTTTAGTATATTGCTGTGTTTTTTCATAATTCCATAAGTCATCAGAAAAACCACCTTGCGCTAATTTCTGATCATACTTCCAGTCTACACTGATATAATAAATATACCCTGCTTGTTTTCTTTCATCTGCTTTTATTTTTTCTTCATTTAGCTTTCTAAGTTCATAACGATCATTATACGCTTCTGACTTATTTCTAGAATAGCCAAGTTCAAGAGTATACTTATCAATCAGCATTTGCATCTCAGCTAGAGTAGCATAGTTTGTAGGTATGCTTACATTATAATAAGTAGTATCCTCAATAAATATTTCAAACAAGCCATATTCTGTATCTTCAAAAATATAGTCACCAGTTACAGAAAGTTTTTCTTTATCAAACTCTGATTTTGATATTTCTTTGTACATATAAATATCACGAGAGGAAAAGCTTGCAAAGCAAGCATGAATCTGTAAATTAATTACATAGATCGGATCGTACATAGTATCTCCTTAATTATTTACTTTATTGTATTCTTTTTCAAACTTAACAATTGACCATATATTTTGAGTACAACAGCAGGGACAAACTACTGAAGAAGGTTCTACTATTGGAACTTTTTCTACCCAAGTATGGTTACATCTATCACAAGTTATGGTCCATTTTTTCATACCAGAAAAATGATTATAAAAACCATTTGCTTGTATTGCATTAGGTGTTACCTTTTCCATATTATTTAATCCGTTTACCCTTTAATTTTAGAAAATCTTTAAATCCTTCCATAACTTGCTCTGACATTTCTTTAGAAGAAATACAACACTCACCTGTATCATTATCAGATTGTGTTTCTATAAACTGGCTAATCAACTCTTCTAATTCTGTATTCTTTATATTCATTCCTTTTACTTTGAACATTCTATAAACAAATTTGCTAAACACTTATTCCATTCACCTGATAAAACAGTAGTTCCTAAAATAATACAGTTATCGCAATAACCATGCTTCTTTCGATTGCAATTCTCACTAAAGTATTTTTCAATTACTTGTTGATTAACTTTAGATACTTCAGCAATTTTTTTTGTTTTCTAAAGATTCTTTATATTCCTGTTCATTAAAAATATATTCCATACTTATTTCCTTACTCACCATTAAAGCAATCAAGTATCTGTTTTCCAAAATAAGAAAACTGATAAAACTTATCATTCTGTGTTTGTTTATATAGAATATCCGACCTATCAATAATCTTTTTAATAAGTTCAATATCGTAACTATCCATGCACTGTTGTATATCTTTAATTTCTTCCTTATAACAGTCATAGGAATAATCTCTAACTAGACATTCTATATCATCGCAATTTGAACAACTTGACTCAAACATTTTTACTCCAATAAATATTAAGCATCTATAACTTTAACAGTACATCCTTTAAAACACCATTCATCATGTTCTGACAAGCCAGATCCAACAGACCGAGTACCTGTAGTAAAGCTAAAAGATTTTATATCAACTTTTTTATTTGTTTCTTTTTCAATATAAGCTATTACCGCTTTCTGAATTTCATCAGGTTCAAGACAAATTATAGCAGTCATTTTCATAAAAAACTCCTTTTATACCTTATAAATAAGTATCTTATCTAATACTCTATAACACTCTGGACAAAGTAATAAAAACTTTTTCCCATATGCTTTTGCTTCATCTTTTGGCAATTCCACATTTCTCCATCCTAATATTCCAGCATGATAAGCAGAATAAGCAACACTAGATATTCCAGCATCACATCTTCTATTACCACATATTGAAAATTCATGTTTATCATCAGCAATATTTATTAGCAATGTTGATTGAAACATAGTATTACTTTAAGATCTTCTTCGCTATATCCATTGGTTGAAACAGTCATATATTGATTATTGACAAACTGCTCATAATAATTACGATCCCAAGTCAAGGAATAAAGTGGAGTACCATCACAGTCACGAGTATGCTTACATACCAACAAGCGAACACCTTTATTAGGAGCATCTTCATAATTAATTTCAACTAATGACCACAAAGAAATTTTATGTGTAATTTCAAGATTTTTTTTCTTCCATGTTTTTCCAATAACATCAGACGGAAGATCATGCGCCATTTGTATTACTGCCATTGAATTTACTCCTTTCAAATCTTTTAAATCGTCTTCTAAATTAACATCAGGTTAAGGCAGTTGTTAGGTTCTTTTTTTTCGCTTTTTCTTCAATCGCTTCCCTAACCCATGCCGCTTTTGGTGCCGGGATAGCGTCCCAGATTTCCTGATTTACCCGTATTTGGGTCAGCTTTGTTTTTTCAAAAATAGGGCGGCGGCCCGCCCCATTTCGCTTGCCGCCGTGTTGCATCAAATAACCTCGTATCCGTTGATTTCCCAGTCTATCGCCGAACCATCTGCGTCTGCGTCTGCAATTGTCTGCTCTTGCTCGGGTGTTGTGTAGTAGTAGGCAATAAGCGTTTCGCCGTTGGCGGTCTTGAGTGATGCGGTGTACTCGGTTGAGTCGTCGCCGTCGCACTGTAACCGGCTTGTGGGTTCGCAGTTAACATAATCGAGCTTTTTGACGATCTCTGATCCTGCGATTTCGATAGCCTGTTCTCTGGTAAGTTTTCCGTGCTTCATTTGTTTTTCGGGTTTACTGACCAGCCCGTAGGTCGTTTAGATTTGGTTGCCTTAACTATCAACCTTGATTAAAGCATACTACAATCAAGATATTATGTCAACTAAATAATGTAAAAAAAGGCAGAAAAATGCACTTTTTCGCTCTTTTTTGCGGTCAATCCATATAGCAGCTACTGGCGCTATATGGATTGAGCGTCAACCTAACACTTGGTTCACCTGCAATCCGCAAGATTGTCAGGTGGAACCAGTTATTAGAAACTCTTAATTCTGTTCAAAATATCAGGATAATATTCGAACTCCCATTCCGTTCGTCCGAAACCATCCGCACTTGAACCTGCGAGTGAATGAGTTCGTATGTTTTCACGTGGCCATCTTCCACCTCCGAGGTATCCATATACAGGGCATAGCGGTAAATCATTATGATAAATATATGCGAATACTTCTTTGTTTGTAAGCAATGATAATGGGCGACAAGTATTTTCTGAAAAGAAGCCGTATTTTTTCCAGTTCAATAATCGACGCCCTGATTCATCGTTTCTTATTCCGGTAATTCTATGATGCCCATATTTATTAGCCGTTTCTTTCCAGTGCAAATCTTTTGCACGAACGCGTTTATAATCAAAATATTCCTCGTGATAATCAATATTGTATTTCTTCAGAAACGCATCGCGAACTAATTCACAATCTGGATTATCGCGGTCATTAAAACGTACATATACAACCGGATATTTTAATTCCATTAGCGCGACAAGATGAAGAAGAATAATCGAATCCTTTCCCCATGACGTATATATAACAGTATCAATATGTTTACATGAAAACTCATTGATAGATTTTTTTGCAAGCTCTATTTTCTTTTCAGAGTATGTTGATATTTTATCAATCTCCTTATACTCTTTCCAAAGTTTCAAATCTTTTTCTGTATGACGATCTGTTATTATTAACACCTACCATCTCCATATGTACTGTTTGTAGTTTCTCTCGTTAACTGTTTATCTTTTCGCGCTCGCGCTTTCGGTTCTTTTAATTTTTTATACCTCACAAAAATACTTTTACTTCTCTCACGTATGTATATTTCTTTCGTGTTGTTGTGGACGTTGTATGTCCGTTCTCTATCGTTTGATCTTATCTCGTTTTCTACAAGATATTTATTTAGAGCCGCAACACATAAATATAATTCTTTCGTATCCGTCCCGGCTCTAAATATTATCTTCTTGTCAATCAACATGGAGAAGCAATCTCCCGATAATTCTCCGGATGCCAATACGGCATATTCGCCGCGCCGAAAGAATGTTTGTATCCAGTCATATTTTGACATTCGCTTCCGAACGGAATTATTTTCATAAGCACCGGCTTGCCTTGACGTAATGCAGAGATGGAATAATCTTCTTCAGTTTCTTCAAACGTCCAATCTTCAACCTGACCATACCCAATATTACGATGCTTCCCAATCGCATAGACTGATTTTACTAGCTTGTGTATTTCTTTTCTATCTCCACGTACAAACCAGCATACGCAATCAATAAGGCGAATCCGCTCAGGAACATACCGCATCTTATACGGGCCAGATGCTACAAGCAGAGACTTGCGGAACTCAGGCGCAAGAAGCAAGGCTATTTCGTCGGTGTCAATCCGCTTTGATATTCTCTCAACCCATTCATCATGAGGCTCGGGAAGTATCGGCGCTGAACAGCAGAACACGTCAACGCCTGAAATAGTACGCTGCGCAAGTGGGATCGGCGGATTTTGAATATCGCTCAACGGCGTATCTCTTGTAAGCTTTCGGCAATGTTTATACCCAAGCCGACGCGCAAGTTCCCATCCGAGTATTGCGTCAAACTGTGGGGGTTCTCCAGCCAAAGGGCTGGAAAGCCATGCGGTGACTTTCCAGTTCTTTATCATAAGCCGAGCGCTCCTTCAGCAAGTTTTTTCGCGTCCGCTTTTTTCCCTTTGTTCGGGAATGTATCATCGAGCCATTGCGCAATTTTTTCTGCATTCGCGTGTACGTGGTCGATATACATTTTCACGATATCAGCCGGATTGAGTTCATTTCCCATGAAGTCGTCTCCGTCCTCGAAGAAAATCGACATCTTGAGTTTTCCATGTCCTATGCGTGATTGACCTCCGATAAATCCGCCCGCTGCATCCCACTGAATAAGCGAATGGAGCAATGCCCCTACTTCGATCGGTGAAATATTCTGTAAGGTGAACCCATGATAGAAAACAGAACCGGGAATTACATCCTGTCCGTTGTAAATCATAAGATTTGATTTTACGTCATCGGATTTTTCTTCAAGCATAAGATCAGCGTCGTTCCGTTTTTGCGCATCTCCGCGGGTGTACTGATATTGATCGATGAAATCTTCCGCCGAACGCAATGCCTGTTCAGGAAGTTCGTAGCCTTCTGGAAGTTGTTTCTGAATCTGGCTTCTGTTTTCCTCGCAGACCAAAAGCCCTCGAAGAACAAACAGAGATCCACCGATAACCTGATTTCGTAGTGATCCTCCGAGCAGTCGGGTGAGCGGCATGAGTGTTTGCATTTCTGCAATACGCCCAAGGTTTTCCGTTGTCGAAGATTCTGTCAGAGAACCGCCATTCAGTAGGTAATTCGCTTGATCGATGTTCAGCTTCCCGACAAGTCCGCACTCTTTGATAAGGTAGAGGCCGCCTGGATCGCGTATCATCTTGTGACGAATTGCGTTGCCAGACAGAACCGGAACCTGTCTGATTTTATTTTTGAACAGGACTGATTCGCGGTTGATGACGGATTCATTCCCAGAGGTTCCCATCATGTGCGTGATCGGAGATAATGCCGTTGAAAGGCAATGTATTTTGCAGTTTTTAATTAGTTCCATTTTCTGCACCTCCGGTCAAACGATCTTCTGCATCGGGATTGTCCTGTGGTGTTTTTCGTGAGTTCCAGAGCATCCGCGCTTTGACGCAAATGAACATATGCTTTGCCTCGCATTCGCGGACAAACTGCTCTTGCCATTCTTTCGGGCGAACAAGCATCTCGTCGATGAAAGCCGCAAGCCCGCGATTCGCCGCTACTTTTCCCGGTTCTGCCTTAATGTATTTGAGCATCTCATTGACGAACAGCTCCCAGTCGCCGCCGCATTTTGCAGCTGCGACAATAAGGCCGTTTCCGATACGCTCCCATAAAGTTTTCCGGTCAAGGTCTTCGCCGAACACCTCAGCCAAGATCGAGCAGAACCTGACCGCCTGATCCTTGATTACTCCGAGTTCCATTTCTGGAATCGTCCGGCTTTTGTCCACTAGTCCCGCGAGTTCCTGCCGGAACTTTTCCGCACTCAATACTTGCATACTCATTCTGTGCATTCTCCTTTGATAGCGATAACCACGCCGCAAGGCGCGACAAAGGCTGGTCACGAATGGCCAACCATTTTTCAAGAGTTTCAATTTCACCATGATATTCGTTATATCGGGTATAAGATGAAAAAGAGATTTCTCCCTGCAGTGCAGGTTTGCCAAGAGCCGCGCAAATCGGTGTACACATTTCAAGGCGTTCTGCAAGCTGTTCGGGAATTACTTCGATACATTCATCTTCAAGAAGAATTGAAAAACACTTTTTACTCATTGCGATAGGTGCACGGAATATCAACTGCTTCTGCCCGGAATCTGCAAGGATTACTGCAAATGGCGGTTCGGGAGGATTGGCTAAAAGCTCGCGCCATTCTTTTATATGGGCCTTTGTTCCGGCGAGCTTATGATCTGTAAATAAAATCCACGAATACATTCGCGGGCACATACCACGCGCGTTCTCTCTGACTTTCACCGTCCCGTCGATGAACGGCATTTTGTCTTCGCCATTCCCTAGAGATTCAACGCAGCCGACACAAACAAATTGCGACTGTGGATATTTCACAATATCGCGATTGGTAAACGTATCTTTTACGTAATCAGCGGTTTTATATTGTTCATCACACGATGCACCACAGTAATAGCAGTTGTGATCGCCGTGATTATGTTTATTCCCAGAAAATAATTCTGATGCTGTCAATCTTCCCTCCTTTTCTTCCCGCAAATTATCCGTGTAGTGGCCGCAAGGCCGGTACACGGTTGTTTGTCGTTCTAACATAAATTCCACTGTTCAGTATAAGATCACACTTTATACTAACATTACTGCAAGCACAAAGCGTTAGTATCTGGCATATAATCCTCTTCATCTTTGGTCTTCTCTCGCAGTGCTTTAATATCTTTGTATTTAGAGTTTATTAAAAAGTTTTCTTTAATAATTAAAGAATCATTTTTAAATTCTATAATTTCTGTTTCTTTCATACTGCCACCTTTAATTTGTAGTTACTCGGCATATCATTTAATGTTCGCATATAAGCTATTCCTTTCAATGCACAATCAAAATGTGAAATAGTGGAATAGACAGGCATAATAAGCTTTTCTGTTTTATCATACATTGTCCCTACAAAGGAATCATTACCTTTTGTATCTTTTCCTATAGTTACATATACAGTAAAATCACCTTTCTTAAAACCCCGATTTTTCATATTACCTCCTTACAGTCTTTCAATAACATCTTGCAATGTTACTGTATCTTCAATTACTAAACTTTGAATTCTGAAAAAACGTTCAAGTGTCTTAATATTAGAGTCATTAGTAATTGATTTCCGATAATATTGTACTTGTTTATTCTCTATTTCGGGGTAGGTTATAGTAGCCTTATTTTTTGTATATATTCGCAAAGTATATTGTACCGATTTCTTTTGTATAACTGTAGATATAGTTAATCTCTTCATATTCATAATAGAATTATATACCTATAATAGATTTATGTCAACTAATAATATGAAAATATTAAATACAACTAAGCTGAAAATAGCTATTTTGCTGTGAAATATTTCACAATTACAATAATTTTATATAGATAAAAATCTATAGACCTCTTTATTATTGTTATCTGTAAAAGTAATACCATCGATAGTAGTGATAATATCAAAATGAGTATGCCCTACTATTTGCTTATAGCCAGTCAATTTGTCAGACAATAATGCCTCTGGACGTATCCATAAACAGCTATTGTCCTTATTATTTCCATAACCTTTTGGATCATAGCCGTTCCAACCAACAGAAGTTCTATATTCATTAAATCGATTATTAATATCAAGTGGATTAGTAAGATTTAAAACTTTCATAAAGCTATTACTGATTCCAGCATGAGAGATAAGTGTATCGTCAATTTGATATACTATTTTAATTAAGTCCATATTAGCTTCAAGTACTTCTTGTATATCAAATCGAGCAGAAAATTGAGCGCCACTACAACTTAAATAATAATCTGGTTCTAGTCCTCTAAGATATTGATGGCAATGATTTCCTAGACAAAGATGAAATCGTGAATCTTTTCTGACTACTTTACAGATTTCTCTAAAATTTGTAATTTGATCTATAATAGAAAATCCATCTCTGGAATCAAAATAATCTCCTACAAAATAAAAATTATCAAATTCTTCTTTTATATATTTCTTCCAATCACTGCGACCATGAATATCGCCAATTACTATATTTTTAAGCATATAAAAACCTCAATATTATTTTATCATATGTCTACAATGCTGTCAATAATAATATCTATTTCCTTATCAGATAAGTCTATTTTATTTATTTGTTCTAATAAGAGTTTTATTAACTCTTTATCTTTAGAAAGTATTAAGGAAGAAATTATTTGTTTAATTTCACTTTCTGAAAGATAAAAAGTATACATCACTTGTTATACAGCAGTCATACTTAATTTATATCTGGTTGTTCCAATACTAAAATATAATCCAGAAGAGGTAAATTCAAGAACTCCATTTAAATATCCTAAAGCTAAAGCAGTATTAGGTAGTAGTCCTGCTTGAGTCCTAAACTTTATAGAAGCCATATCAAAAGGTAAAGGGCCTAATCCATTATTTAAAGTAGCCGCTCCTCCACTTCCTGTACCTGCATAAAAAGCCGCCGCATACGTTAATAATCCTGAACCTGTTATAGCAGGTGTTGAAGTTGTTGTAGTTACAATACTTGATAGCATACTAGGCATTGTAAAAGTGGAATTATGTACTAAAGTAGGGACACTTAAAGTAGTAACAGTTAACATAGCCGCTGTGAAATGTGAAGTATTAGCAGTAACTACTTGTCCTATTATTGCATCCATTGTATGAGTATAGCTAACTGATCCACCAAGATAAATAGCCACATGATTAGGATTATCTACTAACTGAACTGTAGTATTTGCCATTATAATACTTCCAGCAGAACCAGCTACAACATTTAATGCTTTAGCCGTTGTAGAAGTATAAGTAGTTACTACACTATCAGTCATAAATAATTTACTGGATGCATTTGAATTTGAATAATTAACAGCATCATATCCATTTCCTGTTGCTGACTCAAAGTTACACATTAAAGCCTGTATATTTTGAGCAGTAGTTCCACTAAAATTTAGAGCATAGCCAGTTGAATTTCTAAAAATTATTTTCTCTAAATAAACTGTTCCTGTAATTCCAGTAGAAGCAGTTCCTATAACTGTTACCGAAAACTTTGCAGGAGCTACTAAGTTTACTCCTGCTTTTAATGCTAGGTTTTCTGTATAAGCTCCCGGCCATACAAAAATAGTTGTACCTGCTGTAGCTACACTTATTGCTTTCTGAATTGTTAAAAAAGGTTTCTCTACTGAACCATTTCCTGCTGTATCACTACCATGCTTTCCTACATATAAATAATTAGTAACTAATGAAAATCTATTAGATAAAATAGCCCATCCTGTAGATATTTTCAAAGCAACATCATTAACATTCCAATTTGATATAGTTCCAAGAGTATGAGTGCCAGCCGTAGAAACTATATAAGCATTTCCTATTGTAGATACAACATCTAAATTAGGAGAATTAGTATTTGCGTTCCAATTTCCAACTATTGTATAATCTAAAGAGCTATTCCCTGCATCCCAAAGTCCTGTCATTACTACCTCTAAATTACTTAGCTACTTCTTTTTTATCTAAACTTGTATCCGAACTCTTTTTATTTGAACTCTTTTTATCTAAATTTTTATCAGTTTCTTTTTCAGTATTATCAACTTTTTCTATATCCTGAACATTTGATAAAATAACTTGTACTGCAACTAAGTTCTGAATTCCGCCTGTCTTTAATGCAATATCACACAAGTCCTGTAATGCCTTTTTCGCTTCACTATCTACTGTAAACTTCATACGGTCTCCTTAAAATACTTATACTATAATAGTTAAAAACTAAAATAATTTAATAAACACACATTAACTGACCAGTCGATGTCCGGTAAAAGGCTCCGGCGGTAAGGCCTCCGGTGGTTGCGGCGGCGTTGTCGGCGAATACTGAAACACCTATGACCTGTAGGGGCGAAGTGGGGGATATAGTACCAATCCCCACTCTGCCATTATTATCTATAACTAATCTTGTTGCTAAAGCACTGGCATCATAAATACTAAACCCACTTTGACTTACGGTATTAATCCCAGCTACTAATTCAAAGGGTCTTCCACCATCAGCACTATTGGTGTTTTGAATTCTTATTCTTGAGTGACTTTGATCGGCCCATGCTACATGCAATGGCTGTAATGGACTATTTGTTCCAATACCTACATAACCAGAATTATTGATATGCATAGCAGAAATGAATGTTTGAGTAGCACTAGCAGACACGGATGGAGCAACTTGAAATTCAATTTGCCCTGTACCTTGTAATATTGAACTTGCAGCACCAGTACCTATTGCTTTGCTTGTTCCATTATAATATGTATTGTTTGCCCAAGCTGTCTGGCCATACCCTGTTCCAGACCAACCAGTACTATTATGACTTCCCAATATAGTACCACAACCAAGTAGATCTATTACTCTATAATTACTATCCCATGTTCCACAAGAAGAATCACCTAATGTTAATGAACAAGGAGGACTCGTTGTTCCAATACCAACATTACCACTCTTGTTATTAATATAAAGAACGTCTCCAGCACCTCCAAATCCAGAACCAAACACAACAGAAGATGCTCCTCCTGATTCAGTAATAGTATCCATATAACCAAATGCTACTAAATCTGATGAATTACTAAATGCAAAGACACGAGTACGATGTCCAGCATCACCAGTATCTACAGCCAAGTTTATATCACCAAGAGTTTGTGATCCAGCAATACCCGCAACAGAAGTCATTGTTGATATACTGCCATTCACACTAAGTTTAGCATCAGGACTAATTGTTCCAATGCCGACGTTTCCTCCTAAGGTATTAAGTATGATATTTCCATAACTAGAACCACCAGCAGAAATAGCTTGTAAACTAGTATAACCATTAGTAGCAGAAGATAAACTTATAGCAAAAGCTGATTTGCCAGTGGTAACATTATCACCAAGTAAAAGTGAGGAAGATCCACCATCATTAATATTTAATCTGGCTAAGGGATTTGTCGTTCCAATTCCTACATACCCTCCACCATTAGCATTAAACGCAATGGTGCTACCATCAATATATAAAGGTTTATATATGTCCCATGCATCATTTACAGATTGTAAATTTAATACTCCGTTTGTACTCGTAACAGAAAAATCTTGATTTGTACCAACTTTTACACCAAGTTTTGCTCCGGGGGTAATAGTTCCAATACCAATATTATTATTTGCATCTTGATATATACCAGAAGCACCAATAGCATTTGAGGCAGTAAATAAACCTATATATCTGGTTGTACCTGATATACTTGATCCCATTCCTATAGCAGTTCCATTCCATTTTAAAGTGCCACTATCATTATATAATGAATAACTAACACTACTAGGAACGGCATCTGATAAATATATACCAGCAACACCATTATTAATTCCCTGTATGTGCAAAGTATGTGTTGAAGTAGAAGCATTTCCTAAAATTAAATTTGAAGAAACTAAACTGGAAGAAGTTATTTTTGATGTAACAGTTAAATTAGAAGGTAATGATAAGCTTCCTGACGAATCAACACTTGCGCTTCCTAAGTTTGTTATAGTAGAAATTAATTGACTACCTGTATGATTTGCTCTACTAAATGAGTCTTTACCTATTGATTGAGGATCATAAACAGTTTGAAGCATATTACCTATAGAAGCTATTCCAGAATTTATCCAAGCGGAATTACTTACTGCCCATATTGTACTGGTTGCTGAATTCCAAGCACTCCATCCTGAAGATGGTGTGGGATAAGCCGCTACTATTGATGCTTGATTACTAAATACACCCTTAAAAGAGTCTGTTAAATTTCCTAATTTTATTTTTTCAGCAGAAGTATAAGAAGCTTCAGTATTGTCGAGTATTAGCTTATTTGTATGAGAATGACGGACAAATGTATTTAAGGCTATTGCTTGCTCTTGCTGAAACGATAATCCACCTTTCGTAAAATCCCATACTCCACCCATTATCTAATCCCCCGTAAAGAAAATCGTATTATTTGAGTTGCTGAAGTATTTTTAAAATATAAAATACTTGGACTTAAAAAGGTTATAGAAAGTATATCTACAGTTACCTCTGTATATTCTATTCCTTCTATCTTTATATTCTCCCATTGAATATCACTTGCTTCTAAATTATTTTCTTTTATAAATTCGGAAGATTCCATTGCACTTTTTAAGCTAAATGTTGCTCCACTATCTAACATCTTTGTTGATAAAATACAAGAATATATATTACTGTTAACTTGTATATACTTTTCTTCGCCACTTGCTAAATTAAATGTTAAGTTACCAGACAATGTATCATCTATAATTATTGACATTCTTACTCCTTATTCTCATCAGAAACTCCAACTATAGAATCTATATAATTCTGATAACTTTCTTCCATTTTAATTATTGCAGTATTAACTTCACGAGCAGTAAAGAATGCTCGATTAAAAACATCTTTTATTTGACTTTCAAAAAAAGATAATTGTTCTTTATTTTTTTCATAAATTTCAGTGCATGTTATTAATGATCCACGCCAATAGTCATTTATGGATTCTGATATTTTCTGTACTATAATAGTTTTTTTCTTTTCAATATAATCTTGCTGATCTTCTATTGAATAGGTTATATAATGATTAACTAAAAACAAGTTTCTAACATAGGATTTTAAATCAGAAAATATAACTTTTAAAATAAGCATATAGTAGCCATAATCAGAATGAGTAATAAACTGCTCATTATTAGATAATTTATTTGATATTAATTTTGTAAAGATATGTTTTAAATGTCCTAATACTTCTTCTTCAATCTCTTCATAGTATCTCATTTGCTCTTTAATTATAGAGGATTTTAAGTTCTGGACTTTTTCATAATGATCTGCCGTTCGATGTATAATATCCATAATGTCCTTTGAATGAGGGCAACTAGCATGAGGAGATATTTCTTTTTCTTTTTCTTTTCTACCTGCTTGAAACTTTCCAAAAGCTATATAACCAACACGATATAAAATAAAACAAAGTCCTGCTGTTACTACTGTTACACTACCAAATCCCCACGGAGTTTTTAAAAAGTCTAAGTCCATAAAATAAATATCCCTTATAAATTATAATGTGTCACTATAATAGTTATAAGGGATTAAAAATATGAGTATAAATATTTATCTTCCGTTCAATTGAATAGCTATATTTGTTCCTTTATTTGTAAGTCTTGAACTTCCTGCACTATTTATTACAACTAAATCTTTCATCTGCAACGAAAGTAATATTGCATCATAGGCTTCATCTTTGTAGTTTCCATACTGTAACACAGCTTTTTTCACTTCCTTAATAGGACGTTTCCAATTATCTACAGTATAATTACCATCATAAATATAGCTTAAAAAGTTCTTACGTCTAAATGCTGCTTTATACATATGCATTAAACACAAAACATACTCTTCTGCAAAGTCTAAATCTTCTGATACGGGTAATGCTTGTTTATTTATAAAATGACTATTTACTATTAGATTACAACGATTAAAACTTTTAGTATAACATTCTAATATTGCATCTGAATCACCTAATTTATACTTTCCAAAAGGAAAATTACCCTTTCCACCATCTACTCCTGCATCAAAATAAGCAACTTTACCATCATGCAAAAAGAAATAAATAACTGGATTCCAGTAATCAGATTGCCAATCAGTTACAGAAACATGAAAGTTATATTCATCCTGTATCTCTACGCTTATATCAGGGCGCTTACTACCAAAGGTTTCTTTATATTTTTCATATAATTCTGGAAAACTTTCTTGTAAATCTTTGTTTGTAATTTCAAACTCTTTTTCTTGTAAAATCATAACTATTCCTTTTATACTTTATTGGAGCATCGGAGATTTGAACTCCGGTCTTTAGCAGTCTAAGCTTTCGTAATATGGGCCTTTCGTCGCTTCAATCAACCACTAAATCGATAACCAAATATACCCCTACTAACTAATAGTTATAAACTTTTTTATTATGTATATTTATTATTATATAATTCACAAACTTCTTTCATCCCAATACTGTTTTGTCGCGCTGTATCTTCACAAATGGAATAATCTAAGCTATTCAGTCTTGCTATGATTTCTTCTACATTTTTATCATTAATTACTTTTATAAAATGCCAACTACGCAAGCCGGTAGTAGGAATAACTCTTTCTATTCTTCCACATTTTCCCCCATAAGCCAACATAGCAAAGTCAGCATTATCCTTATTAGCTATAGAAACAAATTTAAAATCATTAGTAAAACTTGGTAGAATGACTATGTTTCTTTTTTGCTTTCTATGTTCCCATATTTGATACACACACTTTACATTCATAGAAGGGGTAAAACTATTAGCAGGAATATTTTCTTCATAGATTAAATGAAAGTTTAAGTTTAATCTATTCTGTACTGACACTCGTTTAAAAGTACGAGGTACTATAAAACATATATACTCTGAAAAATTACTTGCTGTATTAAAAAACTTTACAGCCATAGAGCTTACTCTTCCAAAGGGAGGATTACCAATTGTTATATATTTTTTATTACTATCATACTTAAAAGTAAAAAAATCTTGCTCAAGTATTTCATTTGCATCAGGATACAAGTCTAATCCTAAACGCTTAGATTTATCTAAATTAAAATAAAAACTACCACTTCCAGCAGAAGGCTCAAGAAGAACATCAAACTTACTAAAATCTATTTTTGAATTAGTTACTTCTATTAAATGCTTTGCTAAAAGCGGATCAGTGTAAAACTTATCCGCTATCATAATGTCTCCTATATTAACATACCTTATACATAGTTACAATATCTTCTCTATCACTTTTTGATGGATTAAAAGATTTTATAGTTTTACAAGGTGCATGAGCCTTGCTTCCCTTTAATGATTTAAAATAGTCCTTATTAATCAGATATACACCTTTATCTTCATTATTAAAGAATCGAATATAAAGATCATAGTCATAAAAGTTCCCATCATAGACCTGAGAAAATCACCAATTCTTCTGACCTGCAAAACGAACTTTAAGCTTATACCCTTTATATTCAATAATGTTCTGCTGACTAATAAAATCAGAAGCTTTAAGCTGTGACTTAACTACATCATAAAGTTCCTTACACTTCAATTGACTACTTCCAGAATAAAAACTTTCAGAAAGCTTTCTCATCATTGGATTAATAGTTGTTTTAATCCCACGCTTAATCTCATTTTCCGTTTTCATATAAACTCCTTATAAAACATATTCTGAATAAAAACTTTTTTACATAGATATTTTTACATACACTGTTTTACTTATTTTTCAAATTTTCATAAGCCTGTCTAGCTTCAGGAGTAGTATCGGGCTTACTATCCTTTTCGCGCATGAATTCACGAACGATATCGCCAATAGTCTGCTTTGCTTCCTTTCGCTCCTGCTTATTATTTTCCTTATCTGCTCTACTTGCTTTAGTGCCTTTTTCAATCTTTGGAATAAAATCATCAATAAGATTACTAATCAATTCATTTGCACTTGCTGTGTTGTCTCGTGCAAGTACTTTGTACTCATAAAAAGCCTGTAGTGTAGTATCAAGCTTTTCCTTCTGCTCTGTGTCTAATGCTGAAAAATCCATAATAGCACCTTAATTTACAAATCACATTTTGAATTAAAATCAATATAACAATTATTTATTCTAACTATTTCTTCTTTGATTTTATAAAGACTTTCAGCTAAATATGATTCTTTCTCCAGCCTTTTTTCTTCATTAGGTGCCTCTGTATCAGGAACATTCTTTATTACATCATGAAACCTATCATAGCTATTACTAATAATCGCGTCTGATTCTTTCAATGCACTAAAAATATCTTTTAACAATAAAGATATTGATCCTTCTGCTTTCTCACAATCTTTATCCATTCCCATGCTTTACTCCTTAAACTTCTATTTCCATATTTTCTTTTGAAAATACTATTTCTAAATCTTTACTAATTAATGATTCTGAAATTTTATCAAGTGTATCATCAGAATGGTTTGGATTATAATGCATACAAATTAATTTTTTTACATTCGCTTGAGTAGCATTATCAATAGCCATTGAATAAGTAGAATGTCCAAAACCTTGCACAACTATTTTATCATTATTATATTCTTCATCTGTATATTGTGTATCATGAATCATTATATCACAATCTTTTGCAAAAGAAATAACGCGCTTATCACCACCATAGTGTGACTCCAAATCCCATATACACGCTACACTTTTACCAGACAATAATTCAGTTATTCTATAATAATCTGCACCCTGCTGTGGATGGGACGGTGAATATGACTGCATAATTTTTACTTCAAACAAGGCCTGCTCATTTTTTATCATTATGGGCTTTCCAGTAATATCGATATAAAAAGTTTGTCCATCAACTACTTCATAATGAAATCTCTTTGATTTTAAATCTTTATATTCTATGGGAAATGTAGGCTGGTTCATATCTTGTTCTAAGATATTTCCAATATTCTTTTTTAAAGTTTTCATTCCCATTAAGTGTAGTTCACAGTTTGAAAAGAAATTAGGTGAAAAGAAAGGAAATCCTTGTGTATGATCTGGATGCAAGTGAGTAAACAAAAGGGTAGCTATAAGATTTTCTTTTTTAGCAAAATAATTATTAATCATTTTTTTGCCCAAAGGAATTATGCCGTTTCCACTATCTATAATAATACGAATTATTTTATCATTATATACTGTAGAAATACTAACACAAGTTGTATTACCACCATATTTTACAGTAGATAAACCGGGAACAGAATAACTACCACGTACTCCATAAAATTCTATATTCATACTAACTCCTTAATTTTATTTTCTACTTCTATCTTAGATATATTATAATCTTCAATAATTTTTTTAAAATGAAGTATTTCTCTATCTATATGTTTACTATATTTAATCTATGCTTCTTTTTCAGTTACGGAAAAATCTTTAACTAATTCTTCTGAACTAACATGATGACAACTTATTTCTCCATCATTATTAGTAAATTCAAGTTCAACATAAAAAGGAGTATAACACATACAACCTGTTCCAACTTTTTTAATTGTGAACTTCTTCATACCCCAATAGACACTTCCTATAGTTTCATAATGATAGTATACATCGCCTATATCAACACCATAAATTTCACGATTATTTATTACTTCTTTTTTAGTACCAAAGAGGCTATGTACTACTTCACTGTTATCCACTGGTTCACTATTCATCTTGATTTCTCCCATAGCAACTCACAAACATGCTGTTCTAGTTCTTCAAAATTAGCAATATTATATTTAAACATTTCCTTAAAATCGTTAATGGAACTTTCTATATCCTGCTTAGTACAACTACCGTCTGTAAGCATTCTGTCAAAGTCATTTTGAATAACATTAATTGTGTTTTTCATTTTATCACATTCAAATTTCCACTGATTAAATAAATCAGCTTGTTTACTCATATTTGTTCCTTAAAGTATATCTCACTACCATGAATACTAGATAAAGCATATTTTAGTTTTTTAATAATTAATGTTTTTACACATACACAGATTTCTTTTAAATCATCAAAATCTGTTCCTTTCATTATGGAAGTAACACAAACTTCGCACCAAGTAGAATAATTTTCATCACCATTAAACCAATCATCAAGCATTATTAATTCGCCTATTGTATAGGTATTTTCTAGATAGTCTTTTAAAATCATTTTATTTCCTTTTCGTATCTTTCTTTCCAATAGTCAGCTTTATATTTATCTGAAATTAAATTGTAGTAGTCCATGAGCTTTTTACAATACTCTGACTTGTCATTTAGGTAGTTGTAAAATAGTTCTAGTATAGTAAGTATACTTTGATTACAAATGTAATCTTTATCAACATCCCTATAAAAAGCATACCACTCGTTATCTACAAAAGTAGAAATTCTTTTATTATTCATAATATATTTATTCCAGCTTTAAGTCAATTAGTAACTTCCGCAATTCATTCATATGCTTCGATCTATAACTACTTACTGCGTAGGTATGCCAGTTAGCACTATCATGATTACAATAATTTTTGGCATCTTTTTCAAACAAACTAAACACTGCACTAGATGATGAAATATTATGCTCTTCTCTATAATAAACTCTAGATATTGCTAAATTATCAAGAACTTTTTCATAAATAAAGCCATCATCCCAATATTCTATATCATCTAAAAAACTTTGCTTTAGCTCTTCTTCTGTTGGTTCACATTCTGTTTCTTTACTTTCTTTCCAAAGACTAACTAAGGTATCTTTACAGTTTTCTAAAACCATTTGAAATAATTCTAAGTTTGTTTCTATTTCATCGTCAGCATCGACATACCAAACAAAGCCAGTACTATAATTTTCCTCTACACCGTATACTCTTTTATTTTCTTCAATGACATATACTGGATCGCTGGTACATCTTACGTCTTGTTCTACAAGCATTGACTTAAAACTTTTAAGTAACTCATACTGTTCATCAGATACTTCTATTGTTCTACTCATATAATCCTTTAAGTACAACTTGGGCAACGATCTTCCCATTCATCATCTATACACCTGCTTGTCCATCCATTATCTTTATCTTTTTTATAACTTACTGCATCATAAAAACTTTCAAAAGGAATATCTGCTGTATCTCCACAGACATCACAAACTAGTTCAAACATATCTTCACCAAAACCATCAATTTTTTCAATCATTAGTATAATCCTTTTCTATAGTTATACTTTTATAAGAAATAATATTGTGCTTATTTTCATAAGTAATAATACCATCCTTTTTTATATATTCAGAATATACATAGTACCCAAATAAGTTTTTACGAACATCGATACTTATAAAATAAGAATTTCTTTTAATAAAATAATAAGAATAATTAGTACCATAATTTGAATTATTAATAGTTAATTCTGTTGGTGCATTATATAACATAGTATAGGGAATAATTACATCAGATAGACTTTTATATTTGCAACCTGAAAAAAGGCATAGACTTGCTATACCTATAATTAAAATTTTATTCTTCATTATTTTTTATTCCATAGTCTTTAGTAAAGTTTCCACTACGTACCACAATCCAATTAAGATTTCCTTCTTCACCACATTCATCGCAATCAGGTAGATTATCTATATTTTGTGTCATAAACTTTTTAATATCAATATACAATAGATGATCGCATTTCCTACATTGCAAAATAATATCAGGATTTAATTTTGTTTTTGTCTTAGCCATATTAACCTTTCCTTATTTATACTTTTCCTTTATAGCTTGAGTAATTTTTATTTCCATTACATTAGGAAGTACACTTGTATCTGTTATTTCTTCAATAGAAAAATCAACAGTATGCAAAGCATTATAGTAATCCTGCACCGCCTCTTTGCTGATTCCTATAGCTATCCCATAATGCATTGATCCTACTTTAACATCAAATAATTTCATATAACCTCACTTACTATAAATAACTTTATACAACGTTTTAATATCTTTCATGCTATATTTTACTTTCTTTTCTTTACTATTTTTATAGCTTACTTCCATAGGATTTTTACCCATAGCACAATCATAGATAAAATAGCTAATCCATTCATCACAATAGAGATTATCCAAGTACTTATTTATTAATTCCAAGTAAGCTTTTTCTACATTTAGTCCTAATTCAGTAAAAGGTCGTGACTCTGGAAAAATAGCAGACAGGCTATCATCAACTACTGCCATTTGATTATGATAATCGATCAAAGGAGTAATAAGTTTTTCAAATTCTTCATAAGTGATTTCTTTCATTTTATTCAAACCTTTTTACTGTATTAATAAAAATACTATTTAATTGTTCATCATACCCAAATCTACTTTGATTCTTTTGAATAGAAGTCAATATATTTCCATCAGACATACGCTGAGAGCTTGCTTTCCAGTCACACACCATTTCAATTAAATCAATCAAATCCATATCACTTATCCCATTAGCAAAGTGATCCGGATGATGCTTATTATTTGCATAATGATGATCTAAGGCTGGCTTTAGTTCTTTAAGCATTTCATTATATTCAGGACTTCCATAAGTAACATCTTTAAGCTTTGGTGTATAAATATCAAAATATTCTACTTCACCTATTTCCATTTTACTATTATCATGTTCTTCTGATCGCTTAATTAGCTCCTTTATAATTATATTCAAGTACTTTGTAACTGTTTGCTTATGCTTTAATGTATCTTCTATTGAGCTATATTTCATACTATTACCTTATCAACTTTAATAGTGTTTCTACTACACTATCTTTTAATGTATTTTTATGCCAATGAGAAAACATATTATCGTTATCATAAATATTTATAACGGGATAGTTATTAATAACTTTTTCATATTTATTTACTTGAATATTTCCACCACAAGAATATTCTTTAATTTTATCATAGTCAATTATTTTGAAAAAACAAAATCCTTCACTATATTTAAGGTTTAATATAGAAGTAAACTTAGCATTAGAAGTATAAATAATAATTTTATTACTGCTATCTTCTGCATTCATCATACATTGTTTTAATACATTTAGTAATTCAGTATCAGAAAATATTTGAACTAAATCAGTACTATCATATTTTTCAAAATATCTACAATGATAATTATGCTTAATATCTTTTACACCTACAAAATATAATTCATACTTACTATTATAAAACCAATATCCGTTACCTGAACTTAAATCAATAACAGGATTTAAAATTACTTCTTTATTTACTTTCATTATTAATTCTCCAATCAATAGAACGCTGTAGATAATTTAGATACTGTTCGCTCTTTCCCATAAACTTACCCATATCATCAGATAGTTTACAAACAGGAATTCCGTTAGCTTCTGTTATCTTCATAACAATATTTAATGGGTCTACAAAAGTATCATTTGATAAATAAGTTCCTATTCCAAAAGCAACCTGTATTCTGTTATTAAAAGCATTGTATAATTTATCTGCTTTTTCAAAGTTTAGACTATCACTAAATAGCAGTGTCTTAGTACGAGGATCAATATCTAATTCAATATAGTGCTTTATTATTTTTTCTCCCCATTTATAGGGATCACCACTATCATGACGCACTCCTGTAAACAGTGTTGCATTCAGTTTATCAAAGTCCTTCAAAAAGCAATCTGTAGTAATAGTGTCAGTTAGATAAATACCAAGCTCTGTTCCAAACTCTTTATGCCATGCTTCCATCATACGAGCATTACTATAAGCTGGATTAAACTCTGAATAACCTTGTCCAATTACCATTACAGATTCATGAGCCATTGTGCCAATTGCTTTTATTCCAAGTTGTTTAGCAAAAAATACATTTGATGTACCCACAAATAAGTTATTATCTTCATATTCAGAATTAAAATTTTCAGTAAGTTTTATAAGCATATACTCTTGTATATCTTTAGACAGTCTTCGGCGCGTTCCAAACTCTGAAAAAGTTCCTATACAGAATTCTTTGGCTTCTAATGAATCTATTTTTTCAGATAACCTATATCTAAAAGAGCTTTCAAGTTTGCTATAAGTATCTTTGTACTTATAATAAAAATATACTTCATTAATAATAGCAAGTGCAGGAATTTCATAGTAGCTTATTAAAAACTGAGGGCCACGAGTTACAATATTTAAACCACATTTATTATTAGTATTGATAGTAAAATGTTCAAACAATGGATGCCATACAGATAAGAAGCTTATGTAATCTTTTGATAACCATTTTGTTGAAGATAAATAATTAAGTTCATCTTTAGTAAAAGTCAAATTGCAATATGCTTCTAATTGTAATTTAATTTCTTCTACCATTTCAGGAGTAAAAAATACATCACTACGACATTTAAAAGTCCATTCAGTTTCAATATCGGAAAACTGATGCATAAATAGTTGGCCTTGAGAGAACTTATATAAATCAGTATCTAAACAACTGGTTATAATTTGTTTCATTTATTTACCAGCCACGGAGCAATAATTTGAGTATGCATATTTTCTTTTGCATTATTAATAGATTTATTAATATACCAGAAAAAGAATAAAATATAGGTAGGTAAATGAAAAACTAAATACCAATCATAGTCAAAATTTATATGAGTATCAAAAAAAGTCATATATTTAGTTTGATACCGTTTAAAATCTTTCCAACTTATATATGCATGATAAGGAGTACTAACTATTATAAGATGTCTAATAAAATACAACAGCATAAACATACTTACTATTATAATGCAAATTATTAATGCTACTTCCATATTTTGCTCCTTAGTCTTCTAACTTAATTTCTTTAGGATAAGTCACTTGTGGCTCTTTAGTAATTTTTACAGCCTTTGCAATAATAGGATCAGCCGCGATCATTGCTTCAGCAGACTTTTCAAAAGCCTTAGAGTCAAGTACAATAAACATTCCCTTTACTTTTGCCCATGCAAATACAATAGCAGAATCATAAGTAATCTTTTTACGCTCCTGAACACCAATACCACCATAATAAGATTTATTTGCAGTAGTTTTAAAATCTACCAAGACATCGGCTTCAATCAGCACTTTAGTACTTGCAATCTTTGTAGATAACTCTACTTTCTTTTCTTCCAGCTCTTTTATAGATGATTCATATTCAGTCTTTTTTTCATCCAAACTTTTAATTACACCTGCCAGCTCATCTGTTAGTTTTTTTAATTCAGTTACATTATCTTTTAATTTTTCCATAATTTTTCCTTATATCTTTTATAAAACTTATTTTTACTAATGTCAATTAGTGATACACTTACTAAGTGGAAATATATCTTTGTGAATATAACACAAGCCATTTTCTGTAGCTTTATTTTCACAAAATTCACATAAAGGTATATGATTAGTTTTTGCACGATACACAGAACTAGCTACTTTATATATCTGTTTTGCAGTCACAGCATCAAAAGGATAAGCAGTACGTTGCCACATTATTTCATCAAAATCAGAATTAGTGGCTGTTTGATTAAAAGCCTGTTGAATAATTTTATCAACTGTCATATAACCTTCTTTAAAGAATGTTAGTTTAATTCCCTATTTAGTAACTCTGCAATACTTTGTTTAGTAATAAAAGATAAAGTTTCTATAAAGGCTTCAAGTATTGGTGCAGTATTTTCTGAACTTGCCCATCCAGCAAAGCCGATAAAACCATCTTTATTAAAACTAATGCACTCACGATCTATATAATAAGTTCCGCTTACAAACAAATACATATCAGAAATAATACGTGTATTATCGGTAAAATAATAATTAAATCTTGATGATAAAAATAATTTATGATCATTAATTTTGTTATGTTCTTCAAATTTTTTAGTTAAATTATTTTGCAATACAGCTATATTATCGAACATTGTGTTATAATCACAATTGCTATATTTCCACAGTTCTCGAACTTCATCATTTGTCATATACTTTCCTATTTAAACAATTCTGATATACCACTATCTTTTATAATGTGTCCTTCAAACTTACTAAGTATAAGCTCTGCACATAAATCTGCTGTATGTGCATTAGGCATTCCCTTAACAAATTGTAGTTCATAAGCTAAATCAATTTCGGTAACGCAAGTATTCTTTATTTTTTCAACTAAATTTTTTAATACAGCTACATCATAAGCACTGCTATTTTCAATACAATTTTCAAGATCTTCTAAAGCTCTATTCATATTAGTTTCCTTCGTTTACAACAAGATCCTCTTCTACTGGGTCTTCAGTTTTAACTTCCCAGATAATCTCTCTTCCTATCATGCGCTCTGCCATTTTATTTCTTTTTCGTTTTGAACGATAAATATGAATAGGTTCTTTTTGCGTAAAGAGACTAAGATATATATTTATGTAATCTTCAACGGAATAATTCAAAATTTCTTTATCATGATATGCTTGTTTATAATCCCACCAAAAGAATTTGATAGTATTCGGATTATTTCCATCCACTGTTTTCTTATCTTTAGTAAGAATAAGATCAAAGAAGTAATTAACTATATTTGCTATATGCTCCTGCCTACATTTCCTATTATAATTACTAAGCTTTATTTGCTTTACAATAAAATAAATAATAAAAGGAAAACTTAAAATTGCAGAAACTAAAGTAGCATTAAGTAATTGATCAGTATCTATCATAGAAAAATCCTTTATAAATAAACATATAGTATCATAAACCCATATTTTAAATAAAGCAACAACTAATTGCAATATTTTTTAATAATTTCTTCTAAGCCTATGCCCTGCATGAAATCGTTTTGCAATGCAGCTATTGTAACTGGATTAATTGTTTCTATAGAAAACTTATTTAGCTCTTGCTGATTGATTGAATAAAATACTTTAAGAAACTTCTTAAATGTTTCTACAGTGACATAACTGATATGAACTGCTAAGTCTATGCGACCTTTACGCTTAAAAGCATCATCCAATTTATTATATCTATTTGTAGTAGAAATAAGTATTCTACCATTTAATGAAACTAAACCATCAATAGAGTTTAGTATTTCACTTAATCCTATATTTTTATATTCTTCAAATATACTTGATTCCTTATTTGATTTAGGTAAATTACTTTCTTCTTCTACTCGTTCTATAACTGAAGGACAACTATCAATATCTTCTATAACAAGAAAGCAATTTTTAGGCAAAGTAGAAATACATTCTCTTAATTTATAAATTCTTGATACAGGCAGTATATAAATATCTCGTTTGAAATAATGTGCCAATGCTTTTATAATACTTGTCTTGCCTGTTCCCGGCTCACCATACAGCATTATGCCTAACTGATAGGGAATACCACGTTCTAAATACCAGCTTTCTTTTGATAAAAAATCTTCAATAGAAGATATAAGTAATTTCTTTTTATCTTCTTCAATAAAGATTGTATTAAAATCTCTTGATGGTATGTTTAATAGCTTATTCCAGCTACTATCAAACTCATATATACCTATAATTTTTTCATCATATACTTCTGGTAACTGCATTTCTTGTAAAAGTTTATCAAAAAGTTTGTGACTTCTTCCTAGTTTTACTAGTTCAATACAAAGTTTTTCTTCTGATGATTGTGTAGTGTCTGTTTTTGTAAGCTGAATACTAATAGGCACATGATTAAACCAGACTATATGTTTACCTTTTCCTATACCTTTAGTTATGCTTTGATCATTACCCCATTTTCCATTAAAAAACTTAATGCATCTTATTTTATTTACAGTATCGTTTTTCTCAAATAGTTTTAATATATGAAGAAAACAATCATTCATGTTAGAAATTTCTACTCGTGTAGTTAAATGCTTTGCTAAAAAACCAATAAACTTTTTTGGTATATCTTTTAAAAAATAAGTAAGAAGTCCCAAGCCGTATAGACTAACTATACCAGCAATTACAGGACTTCCTTGAGCTAATGTGTTTAATTGTGTATAAGCATGTTGCAACTTATCGAACATATTACTTCCTGATTATTAATCTTGTAAGCGAGTGCGGAATTCCTTATGAGTAACTTCTACCAGATGAACACCTTTATTGCTTTCAACCTTTTTACACTCTTCATCAAACTGCTCTTTTGTAAGCTGTTTACCATTCAATACAAACACTTCTTCTTTTTCTGTTTCCATTATTTTATTCCTTCAAGTTCTGCAAGATTTTTATTCTCTTGATTGATTTCTTCAATTGTCATGTCCTCTAACATAAATACTTTATTTTCAGGATAATAACAAAGTTTCTTTTCAAGTTTTGCTATATAAATTTTCTGAATAAGCAAATTAGTTTCAAGATCATCAGGAAAATTAGTAAGCATACGTGTCTCAAGATCTTCGATTTCAAAATTAATCTTTGAAAGCAAGTTATTATAATAACACCATAATTCTGCTACACTACGCTTATCCCACTCTTTCTGTGCATCTTCATCTTTTACTTTTTTAGACATAGCAAAAAATCTGCTTTTAAATAAGTTAAGTTCCCTATTAAGTCTATTAAAAATTACATACAAACCACTGTCCATCTTTTCCATCTGTTATTCCTCACTAATAATAGTTAAAATTTCTACAACTTCATTAAAAGTTATTTCTAAATTATTTGCTTCCAATATTTTTACAAACCAAATAAAAATATTATAAATAGAGATAGCATTTTCTTTTTCAAACTTATGTTCATCTGATGTATCTATACTAAGAACTACGTCATAGAAATTAAAAATAGTTGTATAAATATCTTCTGATGCTAACTCCATGACACCTGTATCTAACTTAATTCGCACATTTAAATAATTACACAAACAAGCTAAATTCAAGATCATGTTTTTTGAAGTTTGCTTTATCAGAGCCAAAGAAGTTGATCTGCTCTCTTCTACTAAATTATTTTCATTTAATCCTAATAAGGCAGAGCTAATACAGTTCATTATTGCAAGTTTACAATCATCTGCTCTACCCTTACTCATTTCAAACTTTTTAATTTTACTTATTAAAGTATTGAACTCACCTACTGTTATCATAATCCATCCTTTAAGTTCCTGCTATTTGTTTCGATTTATCTGCATCGCGTTTTTCAAAAATTGGTGTTACCTTATTGTATTGCATTTCACATAAGTATTCAATTACTGAACCCATTGGCCCGTCATTATTTTTTATAGTCTGGATTTCGAGTATATCAGGGGTACTCTCAAGCAATGGAAAATCTTTCAAATATTTTTGCATAAAATGTTTTTTTCTATACAAACCAAAAATTACACGACAACGCTCTTCTGCACCTGAACTATCTTTAATATCTTCTGTTGTAGGTCTAAAGCATTCTAGATCATCTATATCTCTAATCTTTTTAGACTCGTCTCGTCTACGCTGTTGCCATGTACCCATAAGATGAGAGTTTGTTGTTTTACTTAAAGCACTTAAATCATTAAACACTGAAGTAATAGCACTAGCTTGATTCATACCTTTACTTACTTTTGCTATTTCATCTGCCATAGACAATAAGTCAATAAAAGCAACCAAATTATCTTTTGAAGTTAATCCCATTTCCTTTCGTGTTGTCCAAATACTTTTTTCAATATAGCTTAAATTAAAACGAGCAGTAGAGCTGAAGCTTCCTTCTTTTATTTCATATGGAAATAAGTATTTAAAATAATTATTTCTGTTAGCCTTACGAATTTCTTCATCCATTATTTCATTTATATAATCAGTATCATAGTCAGGATCAAGCATCTGGTCACGAGTTATTCTTAATCGTGAACATACTTTACGCAATACCAGTGCTTGAAAAGTACGTTCACTGTCTATCTGCAAAGTAGGATAATTTCTAAACTGACGACAATTCGCAAGATAGTCTATCCATGTAGTTTTACCACTACCGGGATGACCCGTTGCTAAACTACATTCACCGGGATACAGACTACCACCTGCAAGTACTTTATCAAGTAAGTAGCAACCAGAAGGATATTTCTGTATTTGTCCTTCACTTTTTTTAATATTTATACTTTTTACTTCTTTCCAAATATCACTTACAGTATAGCTATCCTTTACTCCATGATTTTGGATTTCAATTAATTTTTCAGATAAATTATTAGTAAGCTTTTCTACCTTTGAAACATCAATAGAATTACTTGAATTTAGCGATAATGTTAAATCTTTCAAGTCATTTGAAAGTATATCACTTGCAAAAAAAATACCCATAAGTTCTTTTTCATAAGAAACAACTTCGCTTGCTTTATATTCTGTTTCTATAATTGCTTTATAAAGTACTTCGACTTCTTTATCAATACAAACTTCTTTTTCAGAGAATTTCTTTAATATATTTTCTTCAATGAAGGAAATATTATCGTTAATCAATTCTTTTAAAGCATCAAAACATTGAATAGCTAATGAAGAAACAAAATAATTCTTTTCACTTATAATATCAGCATTATCTATATATGCATGTAGTAATTGTTTTTCCAAAATTTTTACTTGAAGCATTTATTTATGTAGTCCTTATTTTATAAAATACTATCATAAAGATAGAAAGTATTCAATTAGTATTTTTACTAATCTTATATATAATCATCTATATAATATAGTTCAACTTTCTTTGTTATCGATTTAATAGTTATAATCCCTGTTTTCTCATCTATTTTACTTTTACTTTCTTTTCTTTTAACCGTGTCTTGATATAGCCGGTAATCCTTTCCTGAAAGTGACATTAATTTACTATTCATGCTTGGTAATGAACAATTTGTTTTCTTTTTTGAATTAAAATATTCGACTATCTCTGTTAGAGATACACCATCACTAGACTCTATAAACTCATGTAATAGTAAATCGTCTTCTGACCAAGGCTTATCTATACTTGGATTTAATATACTGTCTTCTTCATTTCCTTTCCTATGCTCTGAAACTGTTTTTCCCAAACTATAACCAGTACATAAAAAAGAATTATCAACCATACTTTTTCCTTTACTAAATTACTTTAGTAAATATAGAATAGCATGGAATATATAATATGTCAAATAAAAAAGTTGACAGCACGTTTTTTTAGTGTTATCAACTTACACATTAAGTGTACTGAATTAAGTTATTTTTGCATAAGATAAATGAGTTTCCATCTTTAAAGAAAACATGCTTGTCCTTCTGCAAGAGCTTATGTTGCTTCAGAATAAAGCGACTGGCATTCATGCGCTTTCCATCTTTTCCAATTACCAGCAAATAAGGAGGAACCTTCCTGCCTGTTTCTGATTTGACAAACACTTCAATAGACTTCATCATCTGATAGTCTTCAGGATCAACTTGAATTTCAATGTTTCCTAATCCTCTGTGCTTTACACGTATAATCGACTTACTCATATTACAACCTCCTAGGTAGTAATATAAATATAGATTATTAGTAATAAATAATCAATAGTAAAACTAATTATTTTACTAATAATCTATTAGAGGTTTATAATGAATGGAAAAAACGCTATAGATAGTGGTATCTATTTATATCATACACTACTGGTAGTGGCGTTTTTGCTATCAAGAAAATCAATTTTTTTCATATTTGCTCCTGCTTTATATAATTAGTATACACCCTATTTGCTATAAATCAACTAATATTTTTAATTATTTTAGGATTCCAAACTATAGCATGAAAAACGCCTAAGTTTTTTGGAACTATTACACCACCGTATCCAATATACATTATTGCATTACAATAACCTGCACTATCATAACGATAAAAATCATTACATACTGATTTAACTGCTTCAAACATAGTTTTATTGTATTGTAGATAGTCATTCAAGCAGTCTCTCATATCCTTAGCTGGATCTTCATTACCCCAGTTTCCTAAAGTGGTTTCATAATCATCTGCTAATTCTATAAGTTTTTTTAACTCAATAACTTTTGGCTTTGCTTTAGTACTCATCCATTTAGTAGTATGTAATTCAACTTCATAAACATAGCCCTTATTTTTACTATAACCGCTTGCGTCATCATAATTGGAAGTAAAATAAATTCCTGCACCTTCTTGATCATCACCTATGCCCATAAACTCTGTAGACCAATGAGTTATTTTATCAGGTGATCCGTGATACCAAGTAGTAATATTTACAGATTCATTAATTGTTGAGGATACGCCAATAATAGACTTAAAAAAATGTATAAAATCAACAGAGAAATCTTTTTGTTTATGATAATCTAAAACATAGTACATAAACATTTCTGCAAAAGCTTCCTTCTCATTTTTTGCACTATATAATGACATATTATTAAGTATTATTCGATCTTGAAATAATACTCCACCTAGTTCATGGTTATTTAATATGCTCATAAAAAAATCAATGTCATCTGGCTTGCTAGGAAGATAATCAATTGCCTCTATTTTTATATCATTAAATAATGTAGTTAATAATTTATATTCAGTGGAGTTTTTATTAAACTTAGCTAATAACTGCAAGCGTATCTTATTTTTAATACTATATAAACCATTATGATTATATTTGTTTTCTTCATAGCCATCTTTAATTTCTTTACTACTACAAATTATCTCTAATTCTTTTTTTATATTATTTTTTGTCTCATCAGATATGTATACAAAATTCTTTGGATCACTGTAAAACTCTTGCCATGCGCTTCTTGCTTGTTTTGAAATAACAGTAACTTCATAACAATGACCCACTTCATGAACTAAAGTAGTATAAGATTCTTTCTTATCAGGTAATACAGAAATAATATTTCCTGTTGCTTGATAATCACCACCTATATCCAGAGAAATAGTATTATTAAATTCAAATACCGCATTTTTTAAAAAAGCAGGTGATATAGATTTTGACTTTAAGTCATGTACTAGGTTATCTAAATCTTTTTTGAAATCTTCTACAGAGTAGCTATTACTACCTCTAGAGTTTAAGAAATTGGAGTGAGCTTCATCAGATGTTACTTTAATTTTAAAACCATTATAAGTTATAAGCTCTTCTGATGAACGATTAGGTGCATAGCCATTAGTAAAGGTATCCAGCCAATCTTGCAAGTTATCAAATGCTTTTTTTAGCTTTTGAGAAAACATTGTGTATAAAGATTTTCTTCTTTTTTCAAAAGAGCTATAATGATTTACCCATATATTTTCATCATATTTATTCCAATCATCGTATGCTCTTCTAATTCCAGAAAGTTTATAGGGATCTAATACTTCTCGTAAATACTGATAAAACTCTTGAAAAGGATAAAAGCTAAAATCATTTCCATGACCATCCTTCCATCCAGTATTTTCAATTCTACTATTCAAAGTATTTTCTAAGTAGTCATGCAATTTAATACTATAATCCTGCATAGACTTACTTACTTCATATAAATCATAAGGGGAGTCTATTTTCATTATAGCTTTATTATATAATTGCGCTTCCTTTTGAAGCTCTTTAATAGAATCTTTTGTTATTTGTTCTTTTAATATAGATTCTTTTAATTGCAATTTTTCTTTTAACCACTCTTCTATTTTTTCATAATCCCATTGTCCTTGTCTAAAATGTGATCCTGCTAATTTATTTAAATACTTAGTAAAAGTGTTTCCTACAAGTTCAGAGGTTTCTATCATTTTACCTTTATACTCGGTATAGATATCTTCATTATAACGTTTAAGTAAATTATTTAAAAATAGCCAAAACCAATCAGGTTCACTAGCACCTCTAAAATAATCATCTAATGAATACTTATTTATTTTAGTATATTTAAAATACTCTAAAGTATGCTCTAAAAGAATTTTGTTATATTTTTCAAAATCTACTGATTCATTTAATAACTTATTTATTTCTTTGTCTATTAATTTATTATAATTTATCATAGCACTCTACTGTGATGAAAGCATTAGTAATGCAAAATCTTTCCAGCCTTTAGGCTGAATTTGAATTGATATAATTGTCTTCTGAAGCTCTCGAAAATCCACCGTTTTTACACCTGAAGAAATTTCCTTTAAAAAATCTAAGGCCATTTTTTTTGTTTTCATATCTACTTCAGGCATAAACTCTTTTAAATTATTTTCAATATGATCTAGCATTTGTTCATTAGTCAATGTAATTTCAATAGTCATTGATCGACTGGCAATAGCCGAGTCAAATTTAGCTAAATTAGAAATAAAGATTACTCCACTCGTAAACTCAAGTTTTTTGTCTCGCCACGTTACTATTCTTTTTTCAGAATTCTGCAAAATTGATTTTAATAAGTTCCTATTATCTATAGACTTAAAAACTGAATCGCAGTCATCAAAGCACAGAATTTCATTATCATTATACTTCGTTAAAATTTTAAATAATTCATCAGTATTTTTAAAACCACCACTAAATACCTGTGGTTTTACATGTAAACTATCTAAGGTATCCATTACTGTTTTAGATTTTCCACTACCGGGACTTCCATAACAAAGTAATGATTGTATTCTATTATCCACAACTGCTTCAACCGCAGAAGCTAAAAAATCAAATTTCTTTGTTACTTCCATTCCATCAACTATATCTCGAAGCTGATCTTCTTTTGCCTTATCAACTACTTCTCGTTCTGCACTACCTTTCTTGCGCTTTCTAAATGATGGATTAGTTAACCCTCTTCCAAATAAATAAGTTTTAGCCATTGATTGAAAACTAGCAAAGTTTACTTCACTATTATATCTTTTGTCTTTCTTTAGGAAAACTGTATATACTTCAGCTAATCTTTTATTCTGTAATAAATCTATACTATCATTTTCCTGATCTATCCACGTATTAAATAACATATTTTTTCTATCATCAGAAGTATATTCTAAAAATCGTGCAACTACTTTATTTGAATATCTGTATCCTTCATTTAACTCTGTATCTACATACCCTTTTTCAAGCTCTTCTGTAATAGCTTCTAAACATTGAACTATATTAAAACCATTAAGATCAACAGTAATGGCAGGATGACTATCAGATACGCCATTGTATAAATCTATACTATAGATAGAGTCACTACCACTTAATAAGAAATTAAGGCGAAATAACTGAGCATAACCAGTAACTAACCCATAAAATCCTTGAAACTTTCCATATTTATTATCATACTCTATAGGTATATTAGTTATATTTACATTACCAACTCTTCTGGATAGTATGCTCTCTATTTTTGTTATAATTCTCGGCGCTGAACCAGCTTGAAAAGATTCAGCGAATGATTCTATTTTTGTCATAATTATTCCTTATAAAGTTATATTATAATAGTTATAATTATGAAACAATATTAAAAAGTAATCCTAAAAATTTATGCAATCTTTCACTAAAAGTCTTTCTCTGCTTAAACTGATAGTATAGAAAAGTTTTATAATTTATCATTTTTTAACTCCTCTTAAACGCTTCATAGAAATAGCCAGCAGGATTATAAAATAATTCTACAGGTCTTACATTTTCTCCACGTTCGTAATCATTGTACTCCAATGACTTATAATTTTTAATATTAATAGAAGCGTTAATGTCTCTATCAATAGTAAATCCACAAACATCACACGTATAAACACGTTCTGCTAAACTTAATTCTAGCTTTTTATTCCCGCAATGACTACAAATTTTAGAACTTGCATAAAAAGTTGGAACTCTATAAATAGCAGTATTATACTCTTTTGCTTTTTGTTCTAACTTTGTAACAAAGCTCGACCAACTAATAGTCTGAATTGCATGACTTAATTTTCTATTTTTAATCATATTAGTTACTTTCAATGTTTCAAGTGATATAGTTTGATTTTCACTACACAACTTTTTTATTAAATTCCACTGAAAATGATTTAAATAATTAGTACTGTATTCATAATTCTTTGCTAATTTTAGCCGCGCTTTTTCATATCTTTTTGATCCTGCCTTTTTTCTACTTAAATTTTTATGTAATCTTTTTGTAGTATTTTCAATATTATATAAATCTTGTTTTATACCTTTTATAATTTCTCCATTAGAGCATATAGCAAACTCTTTTAATCCTAAATCAATTCCTATATCATTATTACTAATTCTAACTTTTTTGTCAATAGTTTTTTCTACTAAAATAGAAGCATAATATTTATTTGTTTTAGACTTATAAACTATTACTGATTTAATACAGCCACTGAAGTTTTTATCTAATCCTCTAAACTTTATATAGCCTAATTTTAGTAATTTAATTTTATTATCTTTAATTTCAATACAGTCACTTACTTGTGGCTCTCTATAACTTAAGCGTGATTTATGCTTTGACTTAAACTTTGGAAAACCTACTTTTTTAGATTTCTTTAATCCTGCATAGAAATTAGTATAAGCTGTTTGTAAATCTCTATGTGACTGTTGTAAAGCGCGAGAGCTTACTTCTTTTAGCCATTCAAACTCCTGCTTGTACTCTTTTTCAGTTTTGTATTTATAATTAAATAAAGCTTCTTTATCGTTTTTATATTTTTCATATACTTGAATATGTTCATTCAAAATCTGATTATATAAAAATCGAGTACATCCAAAAGTTTTATTTATGAGTTTAGTTTGAGTAATGTTTGGATATAATCGAACTTTATATGCTTTATTCATTTTTAATTACCTTTATTTTTTTCATAATAATTAGATATTATTAATATATTACTTTATAACACTTTCATTGACGTTTCATTATATCTTGTAACCACTCGTTCTGCTAATTCTTTTCGTTTCATACTGTTTCCTTTACCCAAAAAGCATTCAATAATTGTAAATCACCATTATGAAAATTATAATAATCTACATTAAAGTTTTTGCATAAACTATATGCAAACTCACCCTCTATTTCAAAAAACATACCAGTATAAGATAAACTCCAATCACCACGCATTGATTTTTGTAAACATACTCTACCTAATTCATGATGCTTATTTAAATAATACTTATAGAATTTTATTATAAAGTTTTTAATCATGAATTATCCTTAATAGATTTTATAAATTCCAATGCTTCTTTATAAGCTCCTTTAAACTCTGATTCATTACTTTTATAAAATTCTTTTGTTAGATAACATTTATAACTATCAAAATTACTCATACTGATTTTTGAGATTTCAAAAACTTTTTCTGCTCCTTTATTAGTTATATTTATACTAATAACTTCTGTATCAGTAATCTTTCCATAAATAGTGCAGTCATATAAATCATCACTAATGTCATGTACATAATAATAGGGAGTTTCAAAACTTAACTTCTTTTTCTTTATAATTTCATCTACTTCTATTGTAATCATACTACTTCCTTTTAAAAACTTTTCAATAACTCAACTAAGTTTTCCATTCTCATAGTTGAACAATACTCTAATCCATCTTTTATCATTTTATCATATCGCTTAAACATAAAGTCAGGACATTTATAGTACTTATTAATATGGTCTGCACGTTTTTGCCGACAGGGAACTATTTTGAGTCTATGAGAAATTTCCCAAAAGTTAGCAAAGGAATCATCTAAATATTTAATTAACTTATCATATTTAGATTTATACAGATTATACATTTCTGTATATTCAGGAAAGTATGCTAAAAATTCTCCTGATTCATTAGTCTGGATGAGTTCAAGCATTCGCTTAGGAGTAACGACACCCTCACCCTTCAATCGAAATATTTTTAGATACGCAATGCTCTTAATTTTATTTCTATGAAAATACTTATCTACTACAACAAAGCCTTCTTCACTGAAAGGCATTTCTTTTGTCATAGCAATACAGTCATCTAAACTATGTATATCATAATACTTAGGTGTTTTAAATATAGTACTTAATTCATGCTCCTTTATATATTCTTCTTCATAGGTTATATTATTACGAATTCCAATTAAATAAATATCTATTTCTGGATAAGGGACTACTACTTTAGTATAAGGCGAAACCATTTCAAATATATAAGTGTAGACATGCTTAAAAATTATATCTAAATCACTTAGATTATCAAATTTAATATACTTTTTTAAAGCACACTCAATAAGGTCATAATAATTTTTATATTCGCAATCACTACCCCAGTCTGGAATATCTGCATCATGAGCATCTATACATCCATTAGTTGATATATGCCACGTTATGTCAAACCAGATTTTAGTAATACTTCCGTCTACTTTTTCTAAAACTTTAGCACTTGCCCAATCAATATCATCAGCATATCCTTCTCCTTGATTTCCGAATTTTCTGAAGGGAAAACATACTATTTTTTTATCTCTAAGAATTATTCCTCTACATTCACGAACCAAAGGAATATTAAAATTACTTTCTATCTGATTATATTTTAATAGAGTATATTCATTTTTCTCTTTTACTTCTATACAATAGGGCTTTTGAGTAATACAGTCTTTCCAATGATTATTCTGCTCAATAAACTCAGATATAAGTAATTCCATTATTTAATCCTTAAAACTTTAATACTGATTCTTCAATATATTCTATTGATTTTATATCAATATAAATATCTTTCATAAACTTTGTTAAAATATATTTCATATCTTCTATTTTAGAAAAATTAGATTTTATATAAACAATTTCAGCAACAAATTCCTTATCATCTGTTGATGTATATATTTCATAATAAGTTACTTGATATTGTTTATAAGTTTGCTTTTGTACTAAATCTGATTTTCTAAACATTTTAATCATAAGACTCTATTCCTTTTCTATACTTATTATAGTAGCAGAAATAACTAAGTTTTTCAACCAGTCACTACCTTCAAACATTTCATCTGATAATTCTAATGTATTTCCATCGTCTGTAGATAAAGTAATTTTTGGAATATCATCTTCTGTTTCAAGATCATCATATATGTTTTCAATTGCGGCTTCTATGACAGTAAAACCTAAACAATTTCCACCAACAATTGTTTCAACTATCTTTCGATATTCATGTCTACCAAATACTAATTTAACTTTTTGAATAGTCATGTTATAAGCCCTGTTAGGATCGTAATTCATCTTTCCATCTTCCTTTTTTATTATAATAAAGATTATAAGCATTATTAATAAGTATCTGAGTTATATCATGCTTATTATTTGTAATGTTACAATCAAATGTAAAAGAACATCCACAAAGGCTATCCTCACAAGTAAGTTTTACAAAACAAGGATCTGAATACTGTAAGTTTTCTTTTAAAATCTTTCCACATTTAGGGCATATCATTTTGTTTCCAAATTAGTTACTATTTTTTCTTCATATCTAATGCAACAGGTATAATATTCCTTGTAGCTAATGCTACTATTATAAACTTCAAAAACTTCTTTAGAACCTTGAATTACTTTTCTTAAATATTTGCGAATATTAGGCAAATCATCTTGAACATTCCAGCAAAGAACTAAATCATGCTCATGTAAACAAGGTTCTGCTAATAGAATATTATTATCATAATCATTAATATCCTCTTTAAAAAAGAGGCTATCCATTCTAAATTCAGTAAGACCTTTATTATTAAAAGGATTCTTTGGATATAGCAAAAAGGTTTTATCATATCCGCTTGTTATAAACACATTAAAATAATTTGCTATCTCTTGTATAGTATGTTTTCTTATCATGCTTTATGTCTCTCATCAGGTCTAAAAAATGTTACAAGCTCTTTAGGCATATCATAATTAAGTATTAAATACTTTCCTAGTTCTTCGGGCATGTCATCTTGTAATATTGCGCGTGATACATTAACTAAATGCGAATCAAAGCACATAGCTTCTGTATCAAACACTACTTCAAGATCGCCCTTTCCACTATAATAAGCAGATTTACATACTTGATATAATTGTTCTATGGTCATCATATCTCCTTATAATGTTTTATCAACATTTCCAAAATTAACATTTTCTGTTCCAATAAAACCTGCTACTAATTTTCTAGTTATTCCATCTCGCTTATTAAGAAATGACTTCAATATTATATCACTTAGCTCTGTTTCTTGAATAGCCTGTATGCGTTTCTTTTTAATACTTCGATTACATACTATTGCAAAATTGGATGGTTCCAAATAATCTTGTGAATAAATAATTCGTAAGTACGGGCGACCTCGAACCTTCAACATTGGCTGAATCATATACCCATTAGAGGTATAGTTGCGTGGATATACAGGCTTATACACTCTACCTTCACCACCATTTTCTGTATAATGCTTCCAGTAGTCTACTTCTTTATCAATAGAATCACTTTCGTTTAATTCAATTACAGAATATTCTACTGGTAGAAACTTAGTGCTTGTACCACAAATTTCTCCAATCATATATTGTTTTCGTATATTATCAATACTTGTTCCCATTATCCATTCAGTATTTCTACCGTTAACTGTGCCAAGTGCAAGTATTCCAAATATTCTACAATAAGGCTCACTATCTTGAATATAGGGATTTAGTGCTTTAATAAACTCAAGGGAGTTAGCTAAACTTAAATCACGGCAATACTGTCTATTCATTACAGATGCTTCACCAACACCTAGAAACTTTGTATCAATTAAATTACTTGCTTTAAGTTTCCACGGCATCATTTCACAATCAAGCACAGTTACATCATATTTTAATTCTATACTGTTATAAAACTCATCTTCTATATGTTTTTCTTCATCCTTGAAAAAGAACTCATTCCCATTACGAGTAATAATACTGATACATTTATTAAAACCATGCTGATGAGCTATATCTATAGTCTTAAACAATAATACATGAGCGCGTGAACCCATATACTTATTTTCACCTACAATAGTATTTATTCCTCTATCTTGAAAGTACTGAAAAGCACTCATAGGATGTTCCAAATAATCTGAATACACTCTATCATATTCTACAGGTGGAACAGTAGGAGCCATATAGAAAATATTTTTATTAAACATAAATGACTTAGCACTATATCCATTAGCAAATTCAGCAGGAGCAATACTATAATCACTAATTGGCAGATAGTAACTTGCATAAGCATCTGAACTTCTACTGGATAGTTTCCTGTTCCAGTCCTTATTATTAAATCCAGTAATAAAAGTGGCACCTGTTAAGTTTTCATCTTCTGTAAATTCAATTTCTTTATTTTCATTAATTATATAATCAAGTGCTTCATAATTATTAGCAACAAAATAATCCCGTATTTCACTCTTATATTGACTTTGTATAAACTCTATCTTATGAGACTTTTCACGCATTTCACCATCAGGAACACCAAGTATTTTATTATACTCTCCGTTTGGTGTAGTAAGTATAATTATCTTTGGATTCAATACTTCAACAATCTTAAATAAGATAAACTGACGATCTGATGCATCAAAGTGTTCTATGATTTCAGACAAAATCAGTATATCAATATTAATAGGAATAATATTAAAATTAGGGACAAGTAAGTTCATCTGATAAAAATGTACATGCTTTACCCGTTCAAGTTTTTCTTTTGCTTTGTCATTTGCATCATAACTATAGATTTCAAACTTCTTATCCAGTTTTTTTAACTCATCATTTAATTTAAGACTAAGTTTTCCGTTTGCACAACCATAGTCTACAATAGTTGTAAACTCCTTATCGTCAACAAGTTCAGAAATAGTCTTTGTAATAAAATTATGGCGTACCTGATGTAAAGTCATATAATCAATATAGAGCTGATCTTTTACTTCTTGATTATCTTCAGTATCAGTAATTAAATTATCACACATCTTTTTTTCTATATCTTTTCTATTATTAGAAAAAATTCTAATAATATATTTACTAAACTCATTCTTTTCAAACCATGATTTACTCATAGCAATATACTTTTCAATCTGAGACATTTGAACAGGAAACAAATTATATTTAAAAGTAAAGTACATCGATAGAATAAATATTTTCTGTAAAAAAGAACTCAAGGTATCTAAATTACTATTTATTTTAAAGCTGGTTGCTACACTTTTCTCTTCCTGTACAGATACACTTAAATTAAAAGAATTTAACGTGTTAATGTACTGTTTCTTATTACAAATAAAGGGGCCAATAATACATTCAAGATCACGAGGTTTACTTGCTATATCAGTGATATCCTTGTCAGGATAGTTCATAGTTAATGCAGATCGTAAACAAGCACCAAATATATTATTTAAGTTTATAGGAGTTACACCTTCATACTGATAACTTACATAACTTTCTTCATTACGATCTTTTAAAGTAGATAACATCTTTTTACTATCTGCATTACAAGTTATCTGATAAATGAAGTTATCTATATACTTTCCTTTTACTGTATCTCTATCATAAGTATTTGCAGGATTCTTGCAAAGTAGATAGCTAAACTTATTATCATCTGTTTTGTCTTTCAGTATTAAAAACATATTATCTTCCTTTAGTATAAATCAGATAAATCTAATTGTCTGACTTATACTTTTTTAAATTATTTTACTTGGTGTATTTTGAAATATCAAAAGCAGTGTTTGATCCTGTTACCGCAGGGAAAATAGGAATCTTGTTAACACTTGCAGAATTAATATAACCAATAACTGCCTTCCGCATGTCAATATCAATCCATGTCCGCTCATACTCTACAAGTTTCTGCTTTGCTTCAAAGGTAGCCAACTGATCAGCTACTGCATTCTTAGCCATTTTCTGAATCAATGAATTATCAATTTGCTTTTGAACCTCTGGATTATCAAACTGGATGCCACCTACCAATCCAATTTCCTTAATTGTAATAACAATCTTTTTAAGATTCATCTATACTCTCCTTATTCAAAATCTGTTTCTTCTGGAACATCTATGTATTCTGCGCTTACGCTCATACTACCACAGCTAAATCTTTTTAAGACAATTGGATCATGATATTTTAAGTAATTTTTTAATTCGCCTTTTATGCGAATCATGTCTTGAGCGTAAGTTAGTCCCTCAAAAGACAAATTGTCCTTATACTCTTCTGCTTTATTCACTTCTACGTTATCCAATACTTTTTCTATTTTTTCTATATTATATGAGTTAAACCAAAAGGTATAATCACAATACTTAATTGGAAAATTATAGCTAATTAAACATTTATAGCCAGTATTCAAATATATCTTTAGTACTTGTTTCATTTTACTAATCCTATAATAAATTAAAATATTTGTCAATTAGTAATTATACCATGATTGTATAAAGGAATACTTTTAGTATTAAAACTTTTAAGTATATCCTTACATTTTTCTATATCCTCTGCACTTATTTTGCACATTCCTACTTGCTTGCGGATAGGATTTATTTCAGATTCTATAAACTGTTCAAAGGTAATAACTTCTTTATCTTCCATATTATCTCCCAAAAATAATAAATAATAATTTTCTAAAATTTGATACCTGCACTACACTGCTTTCATGACCAGTATATCGACCTTTACATTGATCTAAGCTTGTAGCAAAACCAATTCTGTTTAAGTCTTTACAGATAAAAACAAACTTATAACTTGCACGTAGTCTATTGTAGAGTTTTAATCTACTTTTCATTTTCTTTATCTTCCTTTATTTGAAAATATTTAACATAAATAAAATTACAATCTTTATTCCTACATCTAAAACAAGTTACATATTCCTTCATATCAGAATTACACTTAGGACATTTCATTTCTTGTTTATCTTCGTTCATTTTATATGCTCTCTTGTTGATAATATATCTCGAATATTTTTATAAGCAATTTGTAATTCTTGTAATTCTGGATAATCTCTACAAGTGCTACAATCTTTTCCATCACACTTATGGGATCGATTATGGCAATGCATGTTTGTTAAATACTTTTTCTTATAAGCAAGTAATCGTTTAGTATTTAACTTTCCCATTTCTTCATAAGTTAAATAATATTTTCTTGATGGAGGTATCATTATACTGCTCATTTTATTTCCTTATCTGAATAAATCAAATGCTTTGTTATAATTTTCATAAACACTTTTATCGAATGAAATTACATTATCAAAATTAAACAATGTTTCACTATTGTAAAACCACTCTGGCATAGTTAGTGCAAATACAAATTGTTTATCATGATTGAACTCAATTAAATTTTCTACTCTATTTAGTAATGAATAATAACTTTCACCTTTTGGAATTCCACCAAAATCTATAAATACTAAATCTTTTCCAAAGATTTCATCTTGAGTTGGAAATTCCGTTATGTAAGTTATAGATGTTGGATCAAATTTATTGATTTCTAGCATATGATGAAACCAAATCTGATCGTCAATGAAGCCAAACTCATCTGAAAAGAAAAGTATATCGCATTTCATCATTCTAAATTTTCACCCTCAGAAACAATATAGTCTTCGCTCTCGCAATCATATTGAAGTACTAAAGAATTGTAAACATCTATTAATGATATTTTATTAGTGTATTTCAATACTTCATCTACTTTATCTAAAGCACAGTTTATTCCACTGTACACTTTACAAAGATATACTTTCTGTATTTCACATTCTTTATTAAAATCAAAATAGTCTGTCCCCATTGCTAATATCCATCTATGACCATTTTCATGTTGAATAGTGATACCAAGCTGAGATAAAGCTATTAATCGCTTTTCTAATAAAGTTATCATGATTCAAAAAACTCCTTTATAGTAATAACTTTTTTATTTTCTAATTCATTTCCATTTTCTACATATCTAATTCTTACAAAACTACCTTTTGGCAAACCCCAAACATTTATATGATTAGAGTATATTTCAAATTCAAAATTTGTATCTATAGGATACCAATTTTCGGAACACCTATGTCTATATTCAGGTATAATTGCTGTATTCAATTTTACATACATAATTGGAAGTGTTTGACAAACACGTTCATATACTTCTTTTATACAAAGTCCAGATTCACTAGGATAGTAATATTCTCTGCTTACTTTATTACCATAATTAATTTTTCTAATCCTAACATTAATATCTTTATTTGTTTTAATATAAAGCTGTGTAAAACAAGAATACACTAGTATCTGATAATAAAACTTATAATTAAAATTGTTTTTATAAATATCAGCTTTGATCCAAGTTTTTCCATTTTCAGATACTTCAATTATATCATTTTTAGTAAGATCACAAATATGTTCTATATTAGATGATCCTTTTTTTACAAACATTCCGTCTGTAGAAGGATAAAAGATGCAACTATCTGCATGGACTATTTTTTCTTCAAGCTTCTCCTTTAATTTTAAAGCAACCCCATAAATTTTATAATCAAAATTAAATCCTGAAATTTGCTTATCACCAAATTCTTTCAAAAGAGTATTACACCACTCTAAACACTCATCATCAGTATATTTCATACTTACTCCATTATCAACTTATCATTTGATTTAATCCAATCAACTACTTTTTTATAACCTTCATATTGTCTGTCAATTACTTCCATAGGTACTTTTGATCTATCTACACCATGCAGTATATCATCATTAACTCTACATTTGCAAGTATCAATATCTACATTAAATATCTTAAAAATTACTATTGCTTTATGCTTTGTATCACTTTGACAATGACGTAAAATACGCTTCATAGTATCAAGGTTTGTACAGGTACTATCAAACACTACATTCTGCTTGTTACAAATATAATAGTCAAGTATTGAAAAGGCTTTATCCCATACTTCATTATTTTTAGTCTGATTACTAATATCTCCTGTAAGCTCTTTGCGCAAGTCATCAGGACAAATAGCAATAAAAGGAGTTTTACCCTCTGTCATTTCTGTAATAAAACTTTTGCGCCACGTAGATTTACCGCTACCGCTCATACCAACAGTTACTACTACATAGGGAAGCATAGACTCACTACTGCCTACTCCATTTTTATCAGCAGTGCTAAACATAGATAATTCTTTAAAATACTTTAACTCTTCCATAGCTTTCCTCTTTTCAGATTTTTTTATTTTATTATCATTATAATCATGCATGCGCATATGATAATATGTTACTTGATGCACACACTCCCAATCAATATCTTTTATTTCATTAAATAAATACTTACGGAGTGGTTCAATACAATTATTACTAATCTCTGCATGACCTATATTTTGAATACGCAAGGTATTATGTTTCACATGAACTTGAGTACAACTAAGCTTTCCTATATCATGTAACAAAGCACACATTTGCATAGTAGGTGTATTAGGTAAAAGCAGTGCTACTAATCTACTATGCGAAAAAACTGTGCTTTCGGGGTGATATAGATGATCCTGATAATGAGTTAAATATTTACGCTGTATATTAGTAACAAACATTGAAAAGTATTCATCAAATAATATATTACTCTTCATATACTGTTTCAACTTTAGTAATATGCTTATAATAATATTTATTTAGATATTTCTTAAAATTTTCTAAACACTGTTTAGCAACTTGCTCTGAATATATTCCATCTACCCAATCTTCTTCACAGTATAAACTTTCAGAAAACATAGTCCAGCCACAACGAAACCACATAACATTATGCCAAAATAAAAGCTCTTTATATTCAACACAATACTTATTATCATATTTCATAATTCTAAATTTCATAGCTACTTCCTATTTATTTTATCCCATTTATTCATGAGTCTAATAATCTTCATATAGATAAGTTCAACCAATAGTAAATCAAGATCAGAAGAACCATATCTTGCTACATAATCAATATCGTTCTTATCTTTCATGAATATTATATTATCATAATGTTCTGCTTTAGTTAAAATACTTATATCTATTGAAGTATCACAAGTCTCTTCAGCAATACTTTTTCTAATTATTGGAAATTGCATATATCTCTGAGGTCTAAACATAATTACTCCTTACCACGGACAGTCATTATCTATTTTAGATTTTGCTTTTGCTTTTGCTTCTTTTATTTTATAAATAACAAAAGCTATAATAATTACAACGCTTCCACATATAAATCCTAAAATAAAATTAGTCATATAATTATCCTTTTATTTAAGTAATTCTTCACTATCCTTTATTTTTTATGCCCAAAAATATTTGATAGAGTTTCACAGATTATACATATAGCAATAAGTCCCAAAAACGCTAAAACCATATACTTATCTTGCATTTTAATACTCCCAATGTCCATACATAAAATGACCTAAATACTCACCACATATACAATACAATGAATATTCACATATGTCATATCCATTATCTGTATAAACTTTTTTGCTTTTTCTGTATTTACAGATATAAAAAATCTATTTGCTTTAACACTAATACTACCACTGGTAATTCTATCATATTTACTGTTTGGTACATAACCATATTCTTTAAAATAAACATATCCAAAACAAGGAACTTTAATTTTATTACGATAACATTTTATTTCGCAATTTTTATCTGATCTAACATACTAATAATTACAATTATTAGTATGTCGATTTTTAAACTTAGGATATTTACCTTTTTTATTAAAAAATCTTTTATAAGCTGTTTCCATATTAATAATGACTTGCTTTATTGCTTTACTTGAAACATTTTTTATCCAAATCATTTCTGGATGTATATCTAAATATATGTTATTTAAATATTTAGAAAAAGTATAAGCAGTTACAAACTTCTTAGTATCTTTATATTCTTGTTCAATTTTATCTTTATATAAGTTAGCAACGAATCTACAAGTTCCTATAGATTTATAATATAGTAATTGTTGTTCTTTATTTAATATTATTTCTGTTTTATATGTTGCCATATTATAATAATAACTCCTTTAATTAAAAATATTTTATAGACAAATAGCTATGATTTATAATTATTGACTATAAAATTAAGTACTTTCCAAAGGCTCATTATAATTCCTTAATAAAATAAAACAGAATATTTATCACTACCTTGATGATCCATTGAAAACTCCAAATCTTTTAGATATTTATACTCATCTTCTGACAAGCTTAAACATAAAGTAATAGCTCCAGCAGAAGCGGCATTAAATATTTTCTCTTTTAACAGATAATATTTGTCTCTTTGATATGCATTTTCATGCGCTAGTTTAATAATATAATCTTTAAAGCCTTCATCAGTAAATCTATTTGTCATTTAAAAAACTCCTCATAGCTCATTAAAGTAATTCCTTTCTTTCTCGCTGACATTAATTTCGATGAATTTCCATCCACATTTTCACATACAAGAATAGTTGTTTCTTTAGTAACTCCGTCACTGAAAGTATATCCCATTTTTTTAATATCTTCAATAAGTTCACTGCGGGTTTTTGCACCCTTGCCAGTCATTGCTACTATGCCTTTAACTTCTGTAGTCATAGCTAACTCCTTTATACTAACAAATTTAAGTAAATGTTCTATTACTTCTTTATTACTATCTCGATAAGCAATTAAGTTTTGACCGGTAACATACTCAAAGTTATTAAAGTTCCAAAAATCATTAAGCGATTTTATACCTAAGTTTTTAACAACGTGTTCACCAACTGATTCAATACCTAGTGCTTTTACAAACTTTTCAATACTGATAGACTTTGTACTTTCAATCTGATTTAACAAATTATCTATTTTCTTTTTTCCAAATCCATCAATACTTATAAGGGTATCATAGGCATCTTTTAAGGTATACAAGTCTTTGATTTCATAAATCAACTTAGCATTATATAATGTTCTGATGGTTGATTCACTTACTCCATCAAATTCAAAAACAGTACACCAATGAGTAATCTGTTTAATATTTTTATCAGGGCAACTTATATTGTTACAATGCAAGTATTGAACAACAGGCTTCTTTGATTTTGTATTTTTACTTTTTGTAATAATACTTAACGCAGAGCTACAACTAGGACAATAAGTAGGGATATCTAAGTCTGTTCCAATGTGAGTAACTACTTCTTCTACATGAGGAATTACATCATTCCGCAAGGACACAAGTATAATATCATCTTTACATATATGTAGATTTACCACGTTGCTATAGTTATCCAATAATGCTTGCTTAACCTGTCGCCCTCCTAATATTACGGGCTTAAATAAACCAACAGGAACTATATCACCTGAACGCACAACACCCCATGTTTTACCAGTACAAGGAGTTTCTTTACTCTCACTTGGCGGTTTCAATGCAAAATTATAATAATGGTGGTGAGAAATTTCATACTTACTATCAATAGCGTTATACAAAGTTTTATCATTAACTTGAAATACTAATCCATCTGTTTCATAATCAAACTGATTTCGTAATGTAGACAAATATGTTTCTCTGATATTAGTTATATCTTTATCTGCACACATTTCTGTATTCCAAATTACCTCAAAACCCATATCTTGCAGTTCAGCTAAGTCATTACTAAAATAATCATTAGGATCATCTTTATATAGCTGATAAGCTACAAATCGCAAATGTTCACAATCTGTTTTATCATCTTTGCGATTAACCAATCCACCAGCAACGTTTCGTAAGGGGCGATTATTTGTTTCCATCTTTGTAGATTTCTTTAAATGAATTTCTCCACGTACTTCTCCAGTAAATCCATCTGTAGCAGTATACTTAATTGACTTAGGAATATTCAAATAGTCTTTCAACCAAGTTTTGTTTTCGCCAAATTTACCATTACCACGAGTACTAATACAAACAATTTCACCATTCTCGTACTCAATATCTCCTGATAATCCATCACCTTTTCCCATACAAATTAAAGTGTCATTATAGCCTATTTTGTTCCTCCACTTAATAACATCTTCTACTGTCTTTCCTTTATCACAACTAAGCATAGGAATTTTATGTTCTACCTTTTCACCTTTTGCAGATATTCCTACAATAGTAAAATATTCATCTTTAGGAAATACTCTTTTAAACGCATTTTCCAATTCATCAAACAAGCTATCTGAAATAACAGGCTCATCATTGTAATAGCTGTCTTTACAATTCATCAAAAAATCAAGTACTTCATTATGACGAGTAACTATGTTTTCAATTAACTCTTGTACATATTCTTCCATAATTTATTCCTTTTTATCCTTATTAGGAAACATTCTATTCATTGATTCCTTTATTCTTTTGTCTTTCTTTCTAATTATAAAAGGATACCACAAATAAGCAACTAATAAAAGTACTGGATAAACTACAGGGTATGCAATAAAAATTATTAAATTAGTAATACAATAAAATAAGTATTTAATTATTTCAACAAAGTTATACACTACTGCCAATCCTGTTTCTTTATAAACCTTTATTGGATGCAGTGTGTGATCTTTAAAAAAACTATTTTTCATATTCCTGCTATTCCTTCATTTATCATACAAACATATACGGTTATCTTTTTTCTATGTGCTTTTTCTATAGTATCCCATGTACCCTTACTGTATTTATCCACAAAAGCAATTATTATATCACTATGTTCTACAATTAAGCTATTTCTATCAAACGGTGCACTATCACCAGTATCCCAATCAGGTTTAAAGATTAACGGTTCTGTATCTGTTCTTTCTTTTGCAAACCTTTCAGCTAAAGTATCTATTCCTATTGCTCCACCACTTACTATAATATCGTTTCTATCAACATATAAAGTTTTTTCAATAAAGTTTTCTACAATAGAATAATCTGTTATTCTTCTACTTCCTACAATACCTATATTCATATAATCCTTTACTGCATATAATCTTTAGGCAATATTGCATATAACTTATTACCAGTTATTCTACTAACTTTGTATCTTCCTAAATTGTATTCAATTAATGTTCCATTGTCAAGAACTGTTTTTCTATTAACTTCCTCTGGCAAAAGTTTATCTTGTACATCATAAGGTTTGAAATCATAGTTTGATTCATAAGGATAAATAGATCTATACCAACTATATACTGTTATAAAATCATTTACTTTAACAGTATAAGCACGTAGATCAAATTCTATTTCAATTTCTTCTTTATTATCAGCTTTTAATCTTACCATTTATTCTCTACAAATATCTACATTATCACATTTTGTACAATCACCATTGCAGTTTATATCACTATCTTCAAACTCAAGATCATCCTCTTCTAGTTCATCATCATTAATAATTTCATCAAAATCATCAATTTCTTCTTCCTCGTCTTCATCTTCAAATTCATCCATTTCATCGTCTTCATCATAAGAAGTGTCAATACAGAAAGAAGTAGTATCATAACTTATTCTAAAGAATCCGTTAATATTTTCATAATTTGATTCAAAAATAAGTTCATTAATTACTTCAATTATTTTTCCACAAGGTTCACTATCTTCATAGCTATTATCATTTATATTAAAGTCAGGACTCCAAAGTTCTTTAGGCACTATTCCAATAATACCTGCATCTACAGGAAATTTTTCATCAGTACTTGCTTTATAATTTCCATCTCCATAAGCAGTGCCATCTACTACTAATTCAAAGCCTCTTATACTAAAGACTGTTTCAAAATTTGATTCAATCCATTTATCATAATCAGCTCTAGACAAAATATAGCTAATATCACCAATAAAATAAGTTCCTGCACCAAATACTTTTTTCATATTTACTCCTTAAACCATCTGTGATTAGGATCTTTGTTATATCCTTTAGGCAAAACAGTAACAAGCATATTTAATTTTCTATTATAGATAACAGGAATCCAAGCATCATATTTTTCTGATATTACATGAACTTCAAATAACACTCTATTATTTGACTGATTTTCAATAAACTTATAATAAATAAAATTATGATTTTCTATATAATCAACTAATGCATTTACTTCACTATTTGAAATTTCTATAGCATATCGTTCAAGAAGTCTTTTCTTAAAATGAATAAGTAAATCTTGTCTAGTTTTTGGTTTCTGTTTAGTGTAAACTTTTTCATAACAAGACTTATTACTCATAATATTCCTATCTTAGTTTATTAAAATCCGATTTTGTTTCTTCATTTACATATACATCATTAAAGATACATACATCTTTAAACTCTCGCTGAACTAGATCAAACAAACTATAATCAAAATCTTTTTCTATATTTTTTATCATGCTATTACTAATCAAAATTATTGGTTTATTTACTATTTCAATTCGCTCTTTCATGAATGGAAATATGTAACGCAACTGCCATCCGCTTTCAAAGTAAACCATTTTGCTTCGTTCAAACTCATCTATGATAAGTAAATCTTTATTTAATATATCTGTTACTTCATTCTGAATATCTGTATCTCTGTCTGCTTTTCCTAACTTTTTAACCAGTGTATCAGCCAATACATAGCTTACTGAAAAACCCTTAGATAGTATTTCTTTCCCAATAATTCTTCCTACTGTACTTTTTTGTGTCCCGTTTGATCCAAAGAAAAACAAGTTTTTAGAATCAGGAAATAGTTTAATGTATTCTTTTAAGAACTCTATATTCTTGTTTTCATCTTTTCCTTTATAATCAGAAAAAGATTTATTAAGTATAGAGACTGGTAATCCTGATTTCTCTACATTGAACTTTAATTCAATTTGCTTCTGATACTCCTGAAACATAATGCATTTCTGTAATCCAATATTCTCATCAATACTTTTTTCTAAGTATCCATTATGACAGGCTTGCTTATATCTACATACTGCTTTACTGTCATACAAACAGTTCATATTACATCCTCATGATACTTTACAGCAAGTTTAGATTTTAAATCAGTATCAAAAATTTTATCACTTACATGATTATTTAGCTGTTCATACAATATATCAAAGCTATCTTTAAATAACATTGTTTCAGGATACCAGACTACACCAACAAAACTACATTTATTAGTATAAACTTCATACTCAGCAATCATCTGATTATCATGCTTCTTGTCTTTCTTCTGCATTTCAATAAAAACAATTTCAATACGATTATGCTTTGCAACTAGAATATTTTTATGCATTGTTACCAAGTCCTACCGCAATCTTAAAACGAGTTACAATATAGTTTTCAATATGTGTTCTAAGCTTAACAGCATAAGGTGAAGGAACTATATAAATTTCTTTGTCTTCACTTTCATAAGCTTTACTATTAAAAAACTTTTCAATTTTCTTTTTATAATCATCAATAGAAATCTGATAAAAATAATCCATATTTACTTTATATGTTTTATCTATCTTATTAAGAAACTCTGCCATAAAACGAACATGCTCAATCTGATTTGCACATTCATTTACTTTATAAAGAAAAGAGGCAAGTCTATCCTTATTCTTTTTTGAACTCATTGCGTTCATAGCATCAATAATATAAGGTAATGTTTTATAAGTTTTACTATCTCCAAAAGTATCGTAATTCATAGTATCTCCTTAATTTTTTCTTCAAGACTATTTGTTAGACTAATACCAATATTAGTAACTGCTACTTGACCTACTGTAGTATTATTTCTAATACCTGCCAATTCTGCTTTCTTTAACCAATACACTCTTCGAGCAATATTTAAGGCTGTTTCATTTATCATACTTGTATTATATTCCTTGATAAGTTATTTTGTCAATTACTAAACTATATTTTTATTTAAACTATATTTAAATACAAAACATTCCTTGTTTGGCAATGGAATTAAAATAGATCCAAATGTTTGTTCTGGATCGTATTTTATCCAAATAATATCATTACCAGCAAAAGTAGTATCAATATCATTTGAAATTGCAACATTAAAAACAGTATCCTCTGTAAGATAAGTAAGTAGTTCTTTGTACTGCTCATCTGGTAAAAACTTTTTTATTACTTCAGTCAGTTTAGAATTATAATCTAACTTTAATGAATGAAGAATTCCAAAACTATTTGTCATTGAATTTACTATAAACTCAAAGCGAGATTTATCTGATTCAAACTCCATTATTTTAATCCTTTATTTATTTTTTCAATTATTTTATCAGGAACACAGATATCTTTATATAAAATTTCTCCATATTCAAGTGGTTCATATTCAAATCTTTCTGCTTTTTTTACTTTAAAAATTGCAGTAAATGTAATTCCACAATTATTACAAGTTTTTATAATACACTGATCTACTAATTTTAATCCGAATAAACTTTCTTTTACTAAGTTTCCACAAGGAAGCATAGGCATTGCACAACAAGGACAATTAAAACTCCTTATAACACCTTCTTATAAAATTTACATTTTTTCTGTAACTCAAAAACTCTTGGTATTCGCATATGTTTATCTATTTTATATTGACATCTGTGAATTATTCCATAAGTGGTTTCCTGAATTATAAAATATTCACAAGTAGTGCATTTAAATTGTAACATATATTTATTATAATCTTCTTCGGCCTGCTCTACGGCGTGACTAAACTCAATTTCTAACATATGGCGAGTCCAATCAGATATTACCAAAAATTCCCATACTGGACATCCATCAATAATATCCTGTTCAACTAATTTATATAGCTCTTCCTCATCATTGCTCCTACTTGTTTTAATAAACTTTTCAACTATTCCTTTTTCAGAAGCAATATAATCCCAAAGCTTTTCATAATTTATTTCAATATCACTGCCTACATTTTCAGAAGCCCAAACTTGTAGTGTTTGAAAAAAGCCTTGAAGTATGTAATACAGTTACTATAGTTTTGTAAACTCATATTATACCTGTTGGCAATTCTGGTTCTTGTATTTTTTCGTCCCACCAAACACCTTTCATATTATAACAAAAAGTATTGTGGGAAATGTATAATATATCATTATTTCTTATAACTTTAAACTGAACTAATTCCAGCTTAGGTTCAAATGGATTTCTACCTTCATCATGAGGCAATTGATCCCAAAAAACATCACCATAAAACCAATAAAATCCAGATTCAATAGGCTTATCTTTTGTCCACATATTATATCCTTTTTATCTTTCCATTGAAATCTTTTGGAAGCTGATATAAGTTTTCTTTATACCAGCTTGTCACTACATTAGCAAAGTTACTTAAACTACTTTTACTTCTAAATTCATAATACTTTCCGCGCCCATTATCAAATAACTTTTCTATTGCATTTCCTTCACTTTCCAATACAAAGGTTCCATGTGAATTAAATTCATCTTCATACAAAGCAACATAGTAAACACCAAATCCAAAGTGTTTCCAAACTTCTTTTATTGTTTTCTTTTTATTATCACTATCAATAAAAGATTTACCAATATATTTATGATCTAAAATATTTACGCTCTCAGAATTCTTTATACCACGAACTCGTCGAGACTTTATTAAAAGATCATGACTGTAAGTTATGTATCCCTTAACAGTATGTCCACAAACATGATAACAATCTTTTTCATCAATATAGCCATAGTTATAACATGATTTAACAGCCACTTAATATCTCCAATATATCAGAAATTTTTATACTGCGCTGAATAGAACGGGTATCATGCTCATCATAATAATCAGAAGTAAAATCTTCTTCTGTATGAATTAATTTGCAAATTTTCTTGTACTGCAAAAAAGTAAGAGTAGGATAGTTTTTCTCAAGCCATTCATCAAGTTCATCAAAATCGTCTGTTATAGCATTTCCATACTTCCAGTCAGAATATATAGTACAGATATCTACATCAGCATAGTTAACTACCTCTTGTTTTTTAACTTCGATCTGTGCATCTTTCAAATAATACATTCTATCTTTGAAGAAAGTACTTTTAAAAGTTTCCATATTAAAAGGTTCAATACCTTCAGTAATTGAATTAGTGGCTTTATTGTCTCTATTGCGCTTTTTATCATTTGATAAGCAAGCCTGTATATTCTGATCAAACTCAATTATGATAATATTTCTAATATCAAAACTTAAATACTTACCTGTATCCCATACTTTTTCAGCTATATTAATAGTTGATTTAAAAAAACCATCTACAATAAGTATGTCTATAGTACGAGCATTTCTGCCATAATTAGTTGTATTACTAATGGTTTTTTTATCCTGCTTATCTACATTTAGATAGACAACTTTTTGTTTATCATCCCCATATTTCTTTTCATTTTCATTGAAGTACTCTTCAAATAGTTTCATAGCCATAGTGGTTTTACCACTGGCAGGAAGTCCATACATTATAATAACCATATTATTTCTCCATTCATAGCTATTTCCTAAAAATAATAATAAGTAAGTAATGATCTATCTTCTTTATGTCCTATTTCAACTTTCTGTAATAAGTTTAAGTCAATAGATTTTAATACTTTTGCTGTTAAAGGTATAGAATAGTAACTATGATATCCTTCAAAACCTAACGCTCGTTTATTGCCTGTACAGAATTGATAACAAGCACCATTAAACAGGATATAGTCACCTGTATATACTTCGTATACTTTTTTCCGAATAGTAAAAGTAGTAATTAAAATAGTCATTACTAAACTTTATCACTGATTTACTCTGTTGTCAACATAAATAGTATAAAATAGATGTGTCAAAATAACGCATCTTTTAGTCATAGTGTGTCAAAATATAGTATATAAATTTTTATCTAATAAAAAGCACATGAAATACTATACTTTTTGTCAAGTTTCTTCTATTATATATACATATTTTAATATAATTATACTATTGTAAAGTTGGCACGATTATTGCTTGTATATTAGTGTCTATGTATGTAGACATAATTTAATATTTTTTGGAGCTATGTATGAACAGATTTACTGGAGTTTCTGATTTTGATGACCTTTTTTCTTATTTAGTTGATTCGCTTGGTAATTATGAAATTACCCATTTTGAAACTAAAGAAAAGTATCCTATGACAATTAAGGAAGATACTGAGGGACTTACTATTGAATTTGAGGTTCCGCGCAAGAAGAAAGAAGACATTAAAGTAACGTATAAAAAGAATATTATTACTGTTTCAATTAAGGATGTTACTCGTAAAGGTTCCATCAGTGAAAAGTATGATATTACAAAGCTTACTACTAAGCTTGATGCAGGTATACTTACTCTGTTTGTACCCCTGAGTGAAGAAGAAAAGAAAGCTGAAGTTACTGTAGATATTCAGTAATTAATTAGTAGCTACTGAAAAGTTTAAATGTTTCAGTAGCTACTTTTATATTTTACTTTCCTTATTACTAACTTGCTTAGTAGTAACTTTATTTACCTGTCTAATTGTTTTATTTATATCATGATGCTTATTTAAAAACACTTCCCATTCATTAAACAGCTTTACTAATCGCTCAAACTCTTTTTGAAGTGCTTCACTATTATCAAAATCAGATAGAATAATATTCTTTGCTTTGAATCGTTCTATAATAATTACCGGATATTTATTACGCCACCATCCACGAACATCTAATCGAATTCCGTCTACAGTAGAAGTCTCTACATACCAAAAGTCTTTTATTTCTATAAGCATACAGTATTATCCCTCATTATTATTTCAGAAAGTGTATATAAGTTTTCTTTTATTCTTTGCATTCTTAAATTATCTTGTACTAACTCTGGATAATCTTTTTCATATAAAGGAATAGCTTGAGTAGTAAAACTCACTATATCAATGATAGCATCTTCATGCTTTATATAGTCACGTATTTTATTAACATAGTCTACATTAGCTCTAAATAAAGGATCATCATTCAATGACTTACTTTGCGTAATTATCCAATTAATAAACTTATAGATATTATAGCAAATATCTATACCTAAGGCAACTAATATAATAATTGCACCAATTCCATTTACTGTAAAACTCATTTAATACCTCTTTTATATCTAAATAATTTTTCAACTCTAGATTGTTCTACTAAGTTTTTTGTTCTCATGTCTGTTTTAGTATTTATTTCTAAAACACACTCAAAATCTTCTGGCATATTATATTCAGAAACAATTACAGTATTATTATAGCTCCATAATTTAATAGTCTCATAATATAATTCATAATTAAATGATTTAAAATAACCATAGCTTGTAGTATCTTTGTAAGGCGGATCACAATAAATTAAACAGTCCCTTGGTTCATGATCTTTAAAATCTCCGTATATAAACTCTACATCTTTAATATATTCTAATTGTTTCAATAAACTATTTTTTGCATTATAACAATAATTTCTAGTATTACTATGTGCAAATCCATTAAACCATTTTCCACTATGACTACATCCAAAACCAACAAAAGCAGTCATAGGATCTTGTTCATTTTTTATTTTTTTATAATAGTTATATTGTTCTAAAGTTATTTCATCAGGAGGTATCCATCCTGATTGTAAAGCCTTATACATAGTTATTAACGCATTATTTCCATCACTTGCAATACGCTTCCCACTCATTTCCTGCAAAACCCACGCACCGCCAACAAACGGCTCAAAATATGTTTGTTCTGGTTTTCTTACGCTTTCAAGAAACACTGATATTTGTTTTCTAATTCTATTTTTTCCACCCATATAACACATTATTTTTTCCTTATAAAATAGTTAATAAGCTATTTTGCTTATCTTCCAACACTTTTTCTAATCGAGCTTTCCCTTTACAAAAAATATCATGATCTTTTTCAATCAAGATATAATTTCTATTTGTATTACAACAAGCTACCCCTGTACTAAAACTTCCGGCGCAATTATCTAATACTAGCATGTTTTCGTTAGTATAAGTCTTTATAAAATACTCTAATAAAGCTACAGGCTTTTGAGTACTATGAGTCTGTTTACCCTCTGTTTCTGCTGTCTTAAAATAAATAACATCGCGAGGTAATCTATCTCCTGTATCATTCTTCCCTACCTTTTCATTATAGTTTGAATAGCTACCGTTCCCATTTTGTGCTTTAATTAATCCTTTATTATAAGGTGTACCTTTAGTCATTTGAGGGTTATAAATATGAGGATGCTTATAGAACACTAAAATATTCTCATGGGCTTTTAATGGAAACTTTTTAGCATTTAAAAATCCAGTAGCTTTGCTTTTTTCCCATATCCATTCATATTTTAATAATTTTAAGTTACTACATCCAAGTATTTTATCAAAAGGTGTTTGAGCAAATAAAAGTATAGCTCCGTTATCTTTTATTACTCGTTCATACTGAATCCAAAGTTTAGGTAAATCAATTAATACATCCCAAAAGTTCTGAGTTGTCTCAAAAGGCAAATCTGCCAAAACCATATCTATAGATTTATCTTCAATTAATGGCAATATATCTAAACAATCACCTTCGTGTATACTATTATTTTTAATCATCTTTTTCCTCTACAATAATGTTTTCCTCTACTATACTTTGTTCAAACTCTTTAAAACATTTTCCACATTTAAATACTTTCCGATAACATCTACGATTTTTCCAATCAGTATAAATTTCTAAATACTTTGGATATACATTATGTTTTATATTGTTACTACATTCAATAACTTGCTTTTCTTTAATATAGTAATAACTATCAGGAGGCCACCATTTACAATCAGGACAACAAAAATCTGTACTCATAAGCCCTGCTTTTCTTTTACCTTTTCTATTAATAAATCAATAACACTTTCATCACCATTTTTTAATCCTTTCCATTCTTCCATTGAAAGCATTTCAAAATTATTAGTAATATTATTTAATAGAAATCTGTCATTCAAAACTTTCTGCTGAAGTATCTCCACTGATTTATCAATAATTAAATCATATCGATATGTCTTTTTAGTTTGTCCTTTACGATAGAACCGGCGACTGAATTGAAAGTTCTTATCAAACTCCCACGAAAAATCCCAATTTATTTGTACGTTTGCTTCTGTAATATTTATTGCTTCACTAAAAATTTGTGGTTGTAAAATGAGCAATTTAATATCTTTATTATGTTTAAACTCTTCTATAGCATCATCGCGCACTTTATCTTTATTACTACCTTTTGTATTTTCTCCATGTAACACCATATATTTATACTTACAACTATCTCCAATCATATCCAATACTTTTGGATGAAACCCGCCTATAGCTATTTTACAATCTTCATCGTCCTCAAAATGATCTTCAATAATTGAATTCATGATGTCAAATTTTGGATTACGCTTTATACTCCATGACTTAAATATCTTTGTATTCTCATCCTGAATTATTTCATTCTTAATTAAGCTTACATCTGATAACATAAGTATTAAATAAGGGAATACGTTCATACACTTTTGAGCTTTTAGATAACCTATTTTTTCTTCAATTTCTCTAAATTTAAGTTCTGTTATGTTATCATACAATTCTCTCATTTCATCAGTCATGGGAATATAAATCTTCTTAGGAATATATTCTGGCAAAGTTCCTTTAAAACACTCCTCTTCTGTCTTAGAAAAAACATACCTACTAAATCGATTTTTATATATCTCTAATTTTTCTTCATCATAGCCAGTTACTGCATACTTATTGTTTTTATTCTCACATAAGCAAAAATCTTCTTTCCATTTAGTTTTTCCATAATTGAAATAAATAGAAGGACTTAAAAAATGAGCCGGATTAAAGCTATCTAAGAAGTCACGAGGTAGTAGTGTTCCACTTCCTCCATAACGCCGAATAAAGCTAGGAGCTATAGCTTTTATATGAGCAGAACGTGCAGAGTCGTTTTTTATTTTATGAATTTAATCTAACAGTATACAAGCTTTATTGTTAGGATTCCAAGGAGTCAAGTCTACCCGAGTCTTTCGTATATCCTTGCTTATTCGTATTTTCTTAAACTTTTTACTATTATCTTCTTTTAGCTTTTTTAATTCTTTTTTAGGCGTATCTACCAAAGCAGTATAATGCTCTGATATAAGTTTGTAAGTATCATAATCAGTTATAAGTATTTTTTTATCTGCATAGATTTCAAATACTTTTCGATTATCTTCATTTACTACAATTTGAATATCTGTTTCTTTTAAGGTTTTACTAAACTTTAATATCTCTCGTTGCCAATTATACAAGCTTGATCGAGTACTGATAATCAATATTTTTTCAATAGTATTATCATTTAATAATTCTTCTATTCCTGTTTCATACACCCATGTTTTACCACTACCACACGGTAAGTTAATTATACCTGCCTCATGAGTTACCATAAACTTTACTGCATCAGTCTGATAATCATCTAAAGGTTTATATTTCCAATTATCAGGATGTAATGCTTTTCTGTATACTTTTATATCAGCAGGTTTAGTTAGATAAGTTTTAAGTGCATCTTCATCTTCTTTCATTAATCTAAATGGTTCTATGTCAGAAAGTGCTTTCCGCATATCCAAAAAGTTTTTAGGATTGCAGTAATTTATTTTAAACTCTTTATCATAACTTACACCATATTGACGAAATACTTCCTGTATTTCATTAAAATATATCGAATTATAGACTTGTATGTAAACTTCATCTAATTCTTTATTATAATTTATTTTTAACATATAACTATACTACCATAAAAACAAATATGTATCAATTACTATTATCATATTCAGTAATATATTTATCTAAAATATTTCTATAAAAGCATCCTGTTACATGATCCTGTATACTTAGCCAATATTTTCCTTTACCAAAGTGAAGATACAAACCGGGATTATAATACCAAGGAACTATCTTTGTTACTATATCATTTCCATAACATACATGATAAATATGCTTTTTGTTTATATACTTGTACACAGATTTAACATATTCTTTATTCCCAATTTTAGGTGCTTCTGCTTGCAATACATAACATTTTTCTTTATCTACATTAAAATTACGAACTATATCAAGTGCAATAATAGAACTTTCTCCACCACCTTTAGATCGCCCTGTTACAATTAATCCATTAGATAAAGCAATCATTAAGGTAGTATCAGCTCTAATTATATTAAAAAAAGATTCCCGATATTTCATCCACTCATTCAAATATCCAGAATGAACTCGAACTTTACTATCTTTCTTTGCATAGCTTGGTTTCTTTAAATGTCTAAACATTGGAAATGTTTTAAGTAAAAAAGTAAAATTAATCAACCAATCAATTTTGCTATTTGATGGAGCTAAGTTTACTGTCATCATATTATTGTATACACCTATATTAGCATCAATTGTTTTATTAAAACTTACTATTTTTATAACAGTAGTATTTGTATCAAAGGCAACATTATATAAATCTTTTAGTAGCATAGTTATAATCCTAAAATTTCATCCATTGAGTTTTTATCAGATAACGCAAGCCTTGAATCTATATCTTGAGATAATCCTAGAGCATAATAATACATTTTCAATGTAGCCAGATTTTCTTTACACTGTACTGAATTATCTTTAATATCAAACTCTGATAAGTCTGCAAAAGAAACCAATGTCCAATTCATAAGTAATTTATCTTTGTCCTTACTTATACGAGTTATCCATCCATCATCTAAATAATCCAACTTACGTTGACTACTCTTTTCTATAAAGTCATACATATCTCTGCAATCGCAAATTACTTTTAAAAATCTATCAAAAGAAAGTTGCTTCATTAAAGCAGTGATGTTATCACTTGCATCTCCATAAAATGATTTAAAAAAACATATATTACTAGTACTTGGTTCAAACTTATATTCTGAATAAAAAGATTCTGGAGTAACAATTATATCCTGCTTATTTTCTTTCTTTAACCAGTGAACAGTATTACTAATTGATCGCGCCCAATCCATATCATTAGATATTAATAGTTTCATGCTATCTTCACTAAGCATTTTCAATACAGGTTTTATATGATCATCTGCTTCAAAAGAAGGGATACGAATAATAGTAGAATTATTTCTATAATTTTTTAAAATTATTTCAAGATAATCTATACCTTTATAAAAGGAAGATGAATAAACTTGTCTGTCCTCTTTATACTCTGGGCATAAAGCTTTTCTTCTTAATGATTTTGATTTAGCATTATCAAATAAAAAGTATACATGACCATCTTGTTTTAGATACAAACTTATAAGGCGTTCAATTATTTTAATTGAACCGCAAATTCCAGATGTTTCTATTTTTTCTTTATTATAACTTACTGTTCTTTCTGTCTCTATCCATGAAGCTCTAAAATAAATATTATATATATCTATTAACAGATAGTCGTATTTTATCTGCATATTATTTTCCGCTACTTCCATAGCCATTTAAGTTACGTTCTGTCTCACCTTCAAAAGAAGTAACTAATTCAAAGCTATCAATATGATAAACAGGAGCATACACCATTTGAGCTATTCTATCACCTTTTTTTATAGAGTAAATATAAGGAGAATGATTTACTAAATTAACCTTAATCTCATTTCGATAGCCACTATCAATAGTACCGGGAGAGTTTAGAACAGTAATTCCATTTTTATAAGCTAAACCACTACGAGGCCGAATTTGTATTTCATAATTTACAGGAATATCTATAGCAATCCCTGTCCCAATAAGATGATGCTCATTTGGAGATAGATCATAATCTTCATTAGCATATAAATCCATCCCTGCATCCGTTTCGTGGGCATAAGTAGGAATAATCGCGGTTTCATTCAATAATATTAATTTTAAGCTGTTTTTCATATAAAAATCCTTTGTACAGAAATATATCTTATTTTAGATTTTATGTCAATTACTAAAGTCCAGATGGCTTTAAAACCTCTCCATAAGGAGAGTATAAAGTAACACCTTCACAAGCAAACTTCATAGTCACTTGCATAGGATCACCTGTTTCATCATCTACCTCAATATTATCAAATCCTAAAGGCATCAAATTCTGTAATACTATTTCAAAAGATTTTGAAAAACCAGAGCCTATAAAAACTTCAGCAGTACTCATTTGTGAGTTTACATCGTAATCGTAAGTAAGTAGTGTTAGTCTTGCATTTCTATATTTGTCTTCTTCAGACTCTAACACCTTAAAACATTTATTTTTATAATCATAAATAATATTTAACCATTCAGTAAAATAAATCAATGGATTTTCGGAGCCTGTAGTATAGGCATCAGGTAGTAAAAAAGTTATTTCAAAATCTTCTACCTGTGTATAACCTTTATAAAACTTTTTCCCAAAAGGAAAAGATTCAACTTCTAAAGTATCCATAGGAATAGAGTGAGATTTAGCAAAAAAATCTATTGATTTTAAATCATCTTTACTATTGCCTTCAATTACAAAATAGTATAAATTATCTAATTGAAAATTATAGCTTTTTAGATAATCATCTAATAAGGGTATATCTGAACTATTTAACTTTATCATATTATAATAGTTACTTTTTAAAACAGGCTTAAAAAATAACTATTAACTTAAACAGGAGCAATACGATTAGTGTATTGCATAGTGACACTAACGTTTAAAGGATCACCGTTTTCTTCATCATATTCTATTCCATCTATAGAACTAGGCCAACATCCTTCATAATAAGTAGGGCCACCTAAAGGAATATTTGCAGTATCCACAGGAGTTACAGTAATAATAACGCGATATAAAGGATCGACTACCATTGTTCCTAATTGTTCATGCTTAATTACATTAGTCCATGCTATTAAACTATTGTAAGTACGTAATTTTTTATCAGGTCTAAAAGTAAAAGTAAATTCCTTTGCAGTATCATCAATTCCACCGGGACGAGTAGACTTACGACCTCGTTTAGTTATTTCATAAGTAGATAACTCACGGCCTACATTTGATATAGTAAGTACTCGTAAGTTTAAACTTAAAATTGATTCATTGGCACCAAGAAAGGCAGGGATAGTAACCATAAAATGATTACTTAATGCATCCTCACCTGTTAAAAGCAAACTCTCTAATTCTAAACTCATACTCTATTATCCTTTGTTAACTACTTCTTTTATATCAACACCAATTGAACTATTGATAAATATAAAATCTATCATTTCAGATTGTGGAGTATACTGAACACCTACAGTTAATACAAACTTTTTAGCATTAAGTATTTCACTATTATTATTTTCCTCATCACACTTTACATAATAGTCATACAGTAAATCAGAAACAGTTTTTAATATTGTTTCTGCGTTTGCCTTAACACTATTACGATGGAACATATCATTCAGCTTTCCAAGCTGGTTAGGTAATACTAATTTTTCTATATTAAAAGCTATATAGTCAGCTAAACCAGAAGGGCCAATATAACTGTAGTCACCATCAGTAATTAAGGTTGTTCTGTCTGATACTATCATCGCTCCAGCAGATATATCCCATTTAACAGGATTAAGTCTTAGTGTATCTAATGCTTTAGAATTAATTTCAGTAACACTTTGATTTAAGCTAGTAATTGCAGAGCCTAGTTGTCCACCAACTTCATTTTCATCGTACCACATAGGGCCAATACCACCATGTTTTTTATTTATACTATCTGCATGACGACCTGCAATTAAACCAACATTTGAACAATTAAAATCATTGCCATAATAACTATCTACATGTGTTCCCCAAGTTAAACAATAAACATAAATACCACGATTACTTAAATTATAACGCGAAGTTGCCGCACCTGAAATCAATTCAGTTTCTGTACTATCAGGAGTAGTCAGTATAAAACGAGAACGATTAAATATACCATTGCGTAGCGTTTCAAAAGCCGTAGCAATTGTAGCGTCTGCATTTCCATCAAAGAAAACTTTAACAGGATATTTATTTTTATCAGTAAGAGCTAGATAAGAAGATGCAATTACCGCATTTGTTACCGTATCTCCACGAGAACCACCAGCAAGATTTACTAAAGCAGTATCATCTGCAAAAGTACTAAATGCAGTTTCAGTATCAAGTGCTTTAAGATATTTACTTTCTTTGAAAACATTCTCTACATAGATATTTTTACCGTTAGCATTTGTTCCTTTAGGATTTAAGGAAACTTCAAAAGGAGAGTTTGTTATTTCAGAAAAATCATTATTTTTATCTTTCTTATAAACAGCAATACTAAATAATCCATTAGTCTTTCCTAAAACTTTTACAGCAATATCATCTACACACTTACTATAATTTCTTAAAACAAAATAACAATCATCATTAATATTTATTGTATAATCAACAGTCACTACAGCAAGTATTGCAGGAGCAGTAGTAAATGTAATTGCTAAAGCACCCGTTGATTTAGTTAATACAGCAGTGCAAAGACTACCAGTAATAGTTTCAATTCCTGCAACAGAAGTATCAAATACTAAAGTATCAGGAGTTCCGTTTATAGAAATTGTTAAACTTCTTGCATTGTACTTAGCAAAATTAGTTAAAGTAACATTAAACAATACTTTAGAAGCATCACCTGTACCTGCATTCATGCTTTGAGGAATAAGCTTTAAATCAAAAGTATCCCAACTACTATAACCTGAATAAAAAGGGATAGTACCTGTCTTTGTTACAAATACACCACCAAATTTTCCATTAGTAGAAGGTGCATTTACATATAATGGAGCTTTTTTATTATAGTCTATTGCATCCTGAACACCGTTACTGTAAGCAGGATAACCACAGCAATCAATAATTGATCCTGCTTGTCCTACATCAAAATACATATAGTCTGTACCCTTTGGGGCTTTTATAACAGTAAAACCCAATGCAGAAGTAGTCGGTTTTACAACTGTTGATTTATCCTCAAAAAAAGTTTGAATTCTCCAATTATCCATTATTTTCCATCCTATAACTTAATCAAAAATTTTATATCTTCGTATTATAATAGTTACTTTTTTTATAAGATATTATTAAGTAGGAGCAACTACAGGTGGCTTTAATTCTTGAAATATTTCTTCATCATCAGAAAAATAATCTCGCAAAAGTATTTCCATTTCTGAATCATATATATTTATATCTCCATTTTTTATTGCTTCTGTATTAATATTTTTACTATTAAAAAAATCAAATATAACTGTTTTAACTAATGGAATATTAATGCTACCAAATGAGCCTATTCCTTCAGAATTTAAAGTATTTCCTACTTCTTTTAAAATATAAGTATCTATAGAGAAAGTCATAGACAATGTGCGAATTTTGTTGCTAATTATATAATCAGACTGACTATATACATCATTATAACTTCCAGAAAAAGAAATAAAGGCAGGAAGTACTATACTTTTACCTGTTTCTAAAGGAATACTTGGATGAATTAAAGTTTCATTACTCATATCAAATAAAAAATTATGAGTAGCATACACAAGCTCTTCATCTCGATTACACCAAAATACTACTTCATACTCTAAATGCATTGGTGCAGTCTTTACCATTACTTCTGCATCTGATAAGTAAACGCCATTAACATTCATATAGTTGTTAAATAATTGACGCTGTGTATCTGTATTTACATCTGTTAATTTGTAGCTAACAAAAGGAAGATCCAAAGTATTTGTTACATCCTCTTGTGCATTACCTCCACGCTTACGCAATGCAAAATCAGAACTTGACCAGATAATTCTATCTAATTGATTTTTTGTTAAAAGCTTTGCTAAATACTTCTCTAGCTCTATTTCTATGTAATAAATAATATTTCGATAGTTTCTTACATTGGTATCTTGTTTGTAATAATTAGAATTTGATATTCTTTCTGAATCTGAAAGATTTGTTTTTGCATACTTCAATATAAAGTCCTTTAATAAATAATTCCTTTAATTAATATAAAATCCGGCACCTATTCCAATTTCAATAGGATAAGATACTTTTGTTGATATAAAAAATTTATTAGCAACTAAACAACTTCCAGATATAGAATACTTATTTATATTATCTGCAATACTATAGCTGTATTCCATTCCTACACCAAATCTAAAAAAGTCATAGGTATTTGATTTTATAATTTTTGTAGATTTTTCTAATTGCTCTATAAGTTCATTACTAGACTTTACTAAATCAGTATTTGAACCAATACTTTCATTATATTTTTCAATAATAGTAGTTATTGTTTTATTAGACTCATCACTATTTGTAATAGCAATTTTTAATTGATCTTTTGTATCTTTTAAACTTGCTAAGGTAGTATTTAAATCCTTCTTTGTATCTATATACATAGTAGCAAGTTCTATATACTTTGCTTTTAAAGTTGCGTAATCTGAAGGTATAATAAGATTATCTATTGATTGAGAAAATATAGAAAAACTACTAAGTATAAATAGTAATATAAATATTTTCTTCATTATTTCACTTCCTTGAACAAGTCTTTTTCCTGTTCATTTCTTTTAGCAATATTACTATCTATTGTTTCAACTGTTTTTTCTATCGTAGTTATTTTCTGTTCAGATACTTTGCTTATTTCATCTGATTCTTTAACTTGAGCCTTTGCATCATCAATTACTTTAGGTGCTTCGGCTATAACTTTTTCAGCACTACTAATAACATCTTTTGCCTTTTCAACAGAAACAGTATTATTTATTACCTGCTTAGTATTTTTTTCTTTAGATAAGAAAAATACATAAATTATAGCTGAAAAAAATCCAACTAAACCAGTTATTATATATGCACCATATTTCTTTAAAAATTCTTTAATTTTAGTACCCATTTTTATTTCCTCACATTATAATAGTTAGAAAATAAAAAAGGACTAACCAATTAAGGCTAGTCCTTGAATATAAAATGTTTTTAGTTATACTCTCAGCAGGAATATCAATTTAATTTATGTAAATATCTAAGACTTGCTTCTGCCTGTCTAGCTTCACTAAAACTTTTAATTTTTTTTAAATATCCAATAACTCTTGTTGCCCAAGATATATCCTCTGATCCACACTTTGCACATTTATGTGTTGTATTTTTATCAATATAACCACATTCAGGATTTTCACAACAGGTAGTTAAACAATTATAAGTCCAATAATTACAACCAGACTTATTTCCAATATCAATAATTTTTAACCAAGTTTCTTTTGTAGGAATTTCCTTAATATTCATATGATAGGCACTGCCACCATCAAGAAATTGAGTTACTTCTTTTCCATGTAGATAAAACTTATCAACGAAATCGAGTGCATCATCCTCAACAATATAAAGGTAAGAATTATAGCAATCTCTAGGTACAACATATCCTGCTTTTTTATCCCATTGAGCATTCTTTGCTCCCAAATTTTCTGCTGGCACAAATTCAGAATTTATTGCTATTTTATAATTAGAATAGAAAGAAAGCTCATCAGATGCTTGTTTATTAGCATCTTTAATAGAACTTAATAATCCAATAAGCCAATCTTTATACTCTTTATTATTAGATATTTCATATCCCAAAAATTCAGCCGCTTCTACTACTCCATTAATTCCAATAGTTAAATATTGTTTGTCTAACGAAATAAAACCAGCATCATAAACAGGTAACATTCCTTTAGCTTGCATCTCTCGAAGAATAGCATCATAGGCAAAAAGATATTTATGTAATTTTTTAACTTCTTCTACTACATTATGATTATCTTGAACCATACGATTTATATTTAAAGTAAATACTTTTTTTGAACCTGTAGAAATTCCAGTACCACCTAAAGTATAAGCAAATACATCTTTTTCAATAGCATTGCGTAAACGACAATTATGAGTAATTATCCCATTAGGAAGTGTAAAGTAAGGATTCTCTTTGTCCTCCATTTCAAGACAATACACGTAATCTTCTTTGTAATTATTAATCTCTTTTATTAAAACAATTTCTTCATATCCTGAATCTGTTTTTAGTTTATCACTTAACATCAAAAATTTTGTTTCTACATCTCCAAACTCTGTAGGATTTAAATGATCTTCGGTAACTATAATCTTTTTTTCAGCTTCAGTAGTTATCATAAACATTTTTTTATTATTTCTATCGATTTTTACTACTTTAGCCTTTTTCCAATAATTATTAAAATAAATATAAATAGAATCAGTATACTTTTCATAGGCATCCTGAAAGTTCATTTCAATAGTTTCAGAATTTTCAGAAATTCTGAACATGATTTCTTGACTCTTATCAAAACAGCAAGAACTTAAACTGTCAATATCATCAGAATGATAAATAAAGAAACTATTACCTTCCGACATTTCCTGTGCCATAAAGTTCTTAAACTCTAAATCTTTTGACTCACCTGCTTCTGTCTGGTACGCAAAAGTCATAACTGGAAAAGTAAGTAAAGCTCTGTTTCGCTCTTTATTAAACCAATGCATAAAAAATACTTGTAACTCTTTTACTGTTTCCCATTTTGGATTAGTAAAATCAGGAAAAATTACATTTGAAAATAATCCTTTAAAATAATTTTCATCAAAAATTGAGGTATTATAAAATACAGCTTGATTACCCCTTCCAACTGAAGGATCATTTAAGGTATATATTACCTGCTTAAAGTACCGCTCTATCTGCTTAGTATGAGTTTTTAAATAATCATCTCCAAAATCTTTTCTAGCAAAATAATCAAAATAAGTCAAAAAAGAAACATCAGCCACAGCACCAGCAAATTGTGAAGCAATTAAAAATATTAAATTAACATAGCTACCACAAAAGGATTGTAAATTAGTTGGAGCTTTGCTTGAGCCACCTATCATCTTATTACCATTATTAATAAAGGGATAAAGATCTATTGCCACGCAATAAGGTTTACAATAAGTAGCTGATTCATCATGACTATAAATTTCATGAGACTCTAATTGTCGATAATACTCTGCTTTTGTTTCTTCTCCAAATAATTCTGCTATCTTTTCTCCTAAAGCATATCTATTAACTTGAACTTTAATATCCTTAAACATTTCATTATCTAATGTTGCAACACTTTTTGTACTTACATTAGCATTAGGATCTACTTCAGATTTAGAAGCGGCGTTACCGTTACTCATATAATTCTTTGCATAGTCATTCTTTTCTTTTAAGTCTTTTTGTGATAATTTAATCATAATTTATTTCTCCAAAATAATTGTGTTATATCTTCATAGTTGCCATTGTCTATTTTGTATATTCTTTGATTGGTAGTCTTTTCTTGAAGACCACCCTTTAATTCATTATATTCACCTAATTTTAAATAATCTATATTTTGTAATATATTAAAAGGAATATCCTTTATATTAGTAAATCCTGAATAAAGAGCGGTTTTAAATCCTTCATTCTTTGCTCTAGTAATTAAATGAGATATTTTAAACTCACCACTAAAAAAGCATATACAAGAGGCTTTATTTTTATAATTAAATAATAAGGATATAAATTTTTCTTCAGTAAGCTCTTCACCATTTTTTTCATTTTGCATTTCAGGACTATGACAACCATTACAATGCAGACTACATCCAGTAATAGGAATAATCAAACTAATTTCATTAGGTACTTCTAATAATCCTAATATTACCTGTTCAGGAATATAATTCATTTTAACCCTAATTTTGAAATTCCATCTGTTGAATTATAGATAATTCCATTAATTTCAAATATGGGAACACTCATAATTCCTAAACTTTGTCCTAAAGCTATAGTTTTAGATTCATCATTAATCTCTGTAAAAATAATATTTTTTTCTATCATTTTCTTTTTAATCATTTTACATACATTACAACTTGTTGTACTATACACTGTAATTTCCATAATTAATTTTCCTTTCCCAATTTAGTGGGATTATAATAGTTAGATAATTCTGTTAATATAGTAACAGAATTAAGGAGTTTAATCAATTAGTAATATTAATATTCATCAGGTTCAGGAGTTAAATTTGCAGTAAGCTCTATAGTACTATTTACTATTACTGGCTCTTTTAAGTACTTTTCTATTTCATTTTTTATTTCCATGTGTGAAGTATTCTTTAAGTTAAAAGTATAAGGAGCTACTATATATTTTGCAAACATAAAATCGGTATCTGCACGAGCTATTAAATCAACTACTTGCAGTATCATTGCTTTAACACTGTCATCAGGCATTATAATTTTTTGAATTATAATATCACTTATTTTTATTTTATCTTCCCATTTACAATAAAACTCTATAGGTAATATGTCATACATATGAAAACTCATAGAATTATTGTTATTGTTATAACTATTTGAAATAGGAATTTCATCTTCGGGATATTTTATAAATCCTAATATCTTTTTTGTATTGGTTAAATCAATTTTTACTTCATCATCATGACTATTATTTTCAATAGATAAAGCAAATAACTCTAGATCAAGCCCTATTCTATTCATATAATTATCATGTAAACGTTTTTTTAATGGTCTTAAATGTCTGCTTATTCTAGTCTGATAACTTTCCATATACTAATAGTTATCAGACTAGCAAGGCTATTATCAGCTCTTTAACTGTCTTCTTAGTGGTATTATAACTTTAGCATCAGATTTATTTACTATTCTATCTGCATTAAGTGTATGCATTTCTACTTTCATATTTTCTGAAATTTCTTTTAGCATAAAACTTTGATTAGTCCAATTCTCTCGTAATCGTCTATATAAATCACATTTTGCTTCCATGAAAAAAAGCTTATCTTCCTGCCTTTTCCACTCTTCTTTATTGTCCACATATGCCTGTGCATCAATTTCCCTTTGAGATAGTGCTTGACTTTTTGCAATATCAGCTCGAAGCTTAGACCGCGCAAGTAAAAACTTTTCATCTTTCCAGTGATTAAACTCTTTTTTAAAATCCTCGCACCTGACTAATTCCTTACTATATTCAGAAAGTAAGGTATCACTTACTTCTGTAAATGAGGCTAAACAAAAGTTTATCCTTTCTGGAGTAACTTGATCCAATTCATTTAATATACTAACACTTTTGCGGCGTTTTTCATAAGCTTGTTCAATGAATTCCATATAACTTTTAATTACATCTATTTCCTGTGTTTCCATTTTTATATTCCTATTTATCATAAAATAGCATAAACATAAATCTTTGTCAATTAGTAATTAAAAAAGCCAGTATTGCTACTGGCTTTATATAAAAAAAATTTTTAATTATTATTTTTTACACTTTTCTTCTTTCTTATCATCTTTTTTTTCATCGTCGTCTTTAGCATCTTTCTTTTCTTTATCTTCTGCATCTTTTTCATCATCTTTCTTTTCTTCATCATCTTCTTTTACAGTTTTCTTTTTACCTTCAGCAACTACACCCTTACCTTCTTCCTCATCCTCATCCTCATCTTTTTCTGCATCCTCAAAAAGATAATCATCAGTTATAATGTAGTCTTCATAATCTAAATCTGCATACGGATCAACAAAAGGAGCATCAATAATAGGATCAACTATAGGATTATCAAAAATAGGTTCATTGATAATAGGGGCATCAATAGAATCATTATACGTAAGGGGAGTATCATAACTAATTTCTTCCTCACCTTCAACAATATTTAGATCATCAATTGCTTTATCAATATCTTCATCATAGGTAAAATCATCAACAAAATCGTACTCATTAGGAGTAACATAATTACCATTAATTAATGAATCTACATTAGTTTCTGCATCTTCATTTCTACGATAAAATCCTTCACTTTTTCTATTCTTTCGCTCTGCAATAAGCTGTGAACTTATATCTGTATCAACATCAGGATTGGTTTCAGGAATAGCCTGTTCATCCTTAAAGTCATCGTTCCCAACTTCGGGAGCATTTTCAAAAGGAGTATTAGAACTCTGACCTGCAAAATCAGGCACTCCATTACTAGACGGATCATAATCATCTGCCACTTCAAACTCTTTTAAGAACTGACGAGCAGAGAACTTTTTCCCCTCAAGAAACTTATCAATAGATTCATCCATTGTGGGTTTCTTATTACGTTTGCTCTCAATACGAGCCATAATATTTTTAATAGCAGATTCATCCAAAGGCTTATTTTTATAAACCTTACGATAAATCTTCACTGCTTCTGTATACACTTCTTTGTTAATAGTCTTTGACATAAAAAATTTCCTTTATAGATTATATCTATATACTAATAGTTACAATAAAAATAAAATATTATTGCAATATTTCATTTATATTATTTGCTTTTGGATAAAAGTTACTCCATATCCAAACACAATTATTAGATCCATGTTTTATTGAATTTAACATAGTATTGTAAGTCTGTCCTTTAAAACTACGAGGACTTGTATCACTATCTTTTGCTTTTACTCTTCTTAAAAACTTAATCATTTGTTCATCAGAAGCTTTAAAAGCTAAACGAGTACCCCCATTTTCAGGAAGTATCTCATACACACCATCGCCGTCTTCATCATAAAATATTTGTGATTTAATTAAAAAACGACCTTCATTAATTATATCACTCATATTCTATACCAAAGACATACTATAAATAGCCAAACTTCTAAACTCACCATTAGCATCCATATCACTAATAACTGAAATTTTATCAAAATAACTTTCTGTATTAGATTTTTCTAGTTCTTTCAATAAACTAGGGTATTTAAGACCAAAAGTTTCATTAACAAACTCTTCGGGATATTTTTCATTGTATCTATCATAAACTGCATTATTACCAAACTTCATTACTTTAATTTTATCTGATTCTTTTAAAATATCATCTGCTTCAAGTCTACTTCCATGATAATCTTTTAAAAAAGATATTTTTAAAGCAATATCATCTTCCTCAAAAATTAAGTTAATTATTTTTTGATCTAAGTCTTTTATCAAATCAGTCCAGTCTACTTCTTCATCGGACTCACTTACCCCTTTATTTAACATAACTTCATCGACCCAAACATCGTCACTCCCATTATGTAATTCTGATTGTTTAGTCATTTCTTTTTGAATTTCTTTTACATTTTTATAATTATGTCTATCTAGTTTTACAGAAAAGTCGTCTGAATTATTAGTAAAAATTAAAGTAAATTCATAGTCACTGGTTGATTCATTAAATCTACTTTCATTAAATCTACCAGTAGATTTATAATATTCTGCTCTTGTCATGCTAATACCAATCCTTATTATATTTCTAATCCAGAGTTATCACCAGTAATAAATGCCTTTGCATAATCCATTAAAGCAATCTGGACAATTTCAACTAGCTCTTCATCAGAAGCAGTTTCAGCTAAATCCTGATCTGCTAAATAATCATAAATATAATTGCAAACTTTTTCAAGGTAATTATTACCAAGTTTAACAACTATAAAACGATATAATGCTTTCTGCCAACCAGATAGAGAACCACGACGACGAAGCTTATCCATAGTTACATTCATATCCTCATCAAACTGATCTTTCTCATCAAGTTCTTTTTTTTCATTAATATGAGGAGTATCATAATGATTTCTTTTAATAAAACTAATCTTTTCCATAAAATTTTCCTTTTATAATTTATTTTTTAAGACTACTATTAAGTAGTCTGACTTCCATAGGCTCTAACAGAAACATCTACTAAAGTTAAACTTGTAGTACTTAAAACTAAAGTTTTTAATGTAGCAATAAAAGCAGAAGTAAGTGGCAATATAAAGGGAAAGTTTGCACTAACTCCTATTTCCATACTAACATTGCTAATATTAGTAATAACTAAGTTTATAGCTGTCTCTGCACTTATAACTAATAATTCTGGAGTAGTAATAGTATCTAATACTATTTCTTTAGATATAGTATCTCGTATCTGAAATGATGACTCTATTTTTTCAACTATGGGTACAGTATAAGTAAAATCAGACTTTGTTATTCCGTCACCATAAAAAGATACTTTTAAAGATGGGGTTATCATTATAATTCCTTAATAAAATCTTGTTTAATATCATTAAACTTTATCATATCTTCCTTACTAATAGTTATATTATTTCCAATATATATAGGTTCATCAATATTTGTATTAAAGTTTTTTTCTATTTCCTCACCCGCATCGGTAATACAATAACTATTCCACTCATCAGAATCTAAAACACTTTCAATATAAACATCATCAGTTAATTCAAACCGCACTACTTCTGTATCAAAAATATCTGCTTCAACATCATCAACTATGCTATCCAATTCTATATTATCATCCATATAATTATCCCTTTATCTAATAGTTACTTTACTGTCATTCTCTATTTTTTTAGTTTTTAATAAATAAAATATAATTGATAATTCATGTTTATTCATAAAAGGTAAATTTATACCAGTAGGTAAATCAGTATACCAACATTTCCCATATAGCATTCCATATTTTCTTAGTAAAGGAGCTTCCCTATAATAGAAATCGCCCATAATTCCTTTTACTTGTGAATTCCAATCACCAACATCTAAATACTTTGCGTGTTTTTTTAATATTTCAATATCTTTTTTTACTTCTGCTTTATCTATTTTTTTAGTCTTTCTATCAGTATGCCGTTTTATTATTTTTTCTCGGGTATCTTTATAAATAGTTTTTATATCCCGTTGAGGGGGCCGATCTACCCATTTTAACTGACTTCCTGTACGTGTTCTATAGAAACTGCTTATTTTTAATTCTTCTAATTCTAACACAAAACTATAAGTATGCTTATATTTTCTTTGTTTATGAACCTCTGTAACTTTTCTTTTAGCTTCCCTTAATTTATGCAAATTATATGGTTTATACTGAGGATAACTTGAACTAAATATTTCATATTTAACTGTTGGCTGATTTAAATGATCTACTGATAATTTATTTATTTTTTTTATTATTACTCGTGTACGAATTACATCTCTATCCATATTATAAAATCTACTACGAACTACTTCACTTCTATAGGTAAACTGAATAACATCATATAAACTTAGAGCTCCATAAGGAATAATTGTTGGCATTTTATTCCCTCTGCTCTAAATACTTTTTATTATTTAACTTAATATAAGCAAACTTTGATATATATGTTTCATTTGTTTTTTCATTTACATAACTATAACCTAATATGCTATCATCATTTTCTAACTTACATATACTAAAATGCTTGTCGGCTTGTATACTATTTCCTAAAAATTCTAATATATTTTTACGAGCATTATAAACAACTCTATAAAAATAGTAGTAGCAAGTAGCTATATTAAAGTCAGTTAATAATTCAAAATCTGAATGATATTTATATAATTTATAAGATAAACACCATTCTGTTAATAATTCTTTATATAACTCTATATCATGTCTATCTCTAGTTGGTATAAAATAAAGAATAAAACTATCTTCTATACTATTAATTTTTAATACAATATTTCTTTCTTCAAAAGATAAATTAGAATAGTTTTTCATAATATATATATCCTACTTAATAGCTATCGTAATGCTACGGCATTTGAACTACCTTCCCAACGCTCTTCTACTTTATCAATTATCTTATTTGCTTTTTCAACCAAGTTATCTAAATTAAAACCAGTAGGAAAATCTTCTACTATCATCTCACGCAATCCCGCAATGTATAATAATAAGTTACTTCCAGTATATTTTAAAAATTCCTGTTTTCGTTGGAAATAAACATCATCTACATTATAGCTAAACTCACAAAAATTTATTTCAATAACTCCTGCCATATTAGAATAAAATTCTACTTGACGTTTATTTTGAATATCTTGAAAATGCTTTACTTGAAACTTATTACTAAATGCATCATTAGTTAATTTTTCTGTAGCAAAACTAGATATTTGTGTTCCAAAGCCATAACGAGTACCATAGCCTCTATTAGTATTTCCATTTATCATTGCCGTAGTATTAAAAACATTCGCGCCGACTACTGGAATCATACCACTCATACCAGCACCCAATTGATTAATATATTTTACTACCTGATATCCACCTACTCCATATGTTGTATCATTAGGATAGTCCATAGTTATTAATGAATTATTTACACCTACTGTTACTTTATTAAATATTGGAAAATAGCTAAAATAGGTTTGTAAACAAGGACGTATTACATATTCTTTTATTTCCTCTTCAGTTATTTCAACTTCCTCTACTTTAACAAAAGGAGCTCCTACATAAGAGTATATTAGCTTCATATCAGAAGCAGAGACTACAACTTCAGAATCCATAATGCGACCTTTAATTATGCTAAACGAGCTTTATTCTTAAAGTTATTTTCTTTAGACCAATAGTCTATAATTTGATCAAGTAAGTTTCCACAACAAGCATATTTAGGATCAGCACGAATGGAACTTAATGTTTCAATTAAATAGTCTATATCATGATACATAAACTCAATTCCTTCATGAAAAGGATAGTTACCTTGTGGAATAGTCCAATCATCATTATTTAAATTATTTAAAGCAAGTACTTCTTCACCTAATTCAAGAGCTTTCTCAGCTATAGTATCATAATCATCTTGAAGCTGTTCATAGTATTCTTTTGCAATTCCATGCAAGCTATCAAACTTATCACCAATAGCATGTAAATGCACATAGCGAACGTCATTGTAAACAAAATTAATTACATTAGCTAAATCTGTTAATACCATAATTATTATATCCTTATAAAGTTAGTTAACTTCTATTATAATAGTTATATATTTACAGAATTATTTTTTAGTTATTATAGCGTAATGCTAAATCTAAAGTAATATATCCTTCAGAAAAACTATGCTCATCAGGATATGTTTCTTTAAAAAAAAGTTATATCAAATCCTAAGCTTCTTATTGCATCAAATAATTCTTTCTGTTTATAGTTCTCTGCCATAGAAAGATCTTCTGATTTATTTTCATCCATACTATTCCTCTTTATATAATAGTTACTTTTGATACTTTTTTACAAAAACTCGTACTCCGCAATCCCAAATTTTATCGTAATTATGTTCTGCCATCATTTCACTTTCTGTTTTAGAGTCAGTATAATCATCAAATAATTTCTTTAACTTACTTTTTTGAAAGTTTTGACGAGAACCAGCAAATATATTATTTTTTGTATAAAAGTAATTTGGTCTGGTAATATGGTCTAAAGTAAACCCTGCTTTTTCATAAACAGAGGACTTAAACAACCGTATTTCAGAAAAGGTTACTATACTTGATGGTTTATAAGCTTTTTCAAAAAACGAAAGTATTTTACTAAACCCGCCTATAACTTGATAGCCTAATTTATTTGCATAACGTACTAAATCATATTCATAATCTTTTCTATACTTTGTTTTATTAAAACTTACTAAAGAAACAAGTTCAGAATCTATGTATAATCCAATAGAAATCATTTTAGAGTTTATACTTTTACTACCCTGAATATGATTAACATAGAAAAATTCTTTAGCAGTAGATGAATCAACTAAGCTAATAATTCCCTTACGAGCATATAGTCGTTTATCGACTATCTTTAATCTATTCTTTATAATTGATTTAACTATATCCTGCTTATACTTCCATTCAAAATCATTAATAAAAATAAGGTCTATTTTTTCTTCTTTAGCTGAATTGTATTTTTCTATATGATAATATTTTCCGCGAAACTTATCATTATGCCAATATGATCCATTATATTCTATTCCTAAATTGAATTCTGGAATAACTATATCTATTTCTTTTCTATTAATTAATTTATAGCTATGAATAATTTCATTAAAATAAATAGATTTAATATAATCAAGAACTTCATTTTCTTCGCGACTTCCAATAGCAGAAGGACATTTAGGACATTCAATTCTACTATCATCTGATACAAATCCATAATTCATATACTGAAAAAATTCAGTATCACAAGTATTACACTTAAATCTGATTGTCTTACCTTTTTCATAAATAAAAGATTTAAACTCTTCAAATGAAGTGAGTATAGAAAAGTTTTGAGATATAGCAAAATTACTTAAAGTAGAATAACTAACTTTTCTATTAAAGTTTCTTTTAATTTCAGTAAAGGAAACTTTATCTTTTTCAGCCTGAGCTAAAGTCTCTTCTAAAAATCCTCTATTTAATAACCAAGTTTTGTCTCGTCTATACCTTATGTCAGATAGTTCCTCTTCTGTTTTATTTTTCCATGCTTCTTTAGTATAATCTACTTTTTCTTTTAGCATAGATGCATATTTAACACCATATTTTTCTATGTTTGTTTTAACTATTTTTTCTTTAATCTCTTTATTTTGTAATGGGGTTATTGTTCCAAACTTCTGTAAGCTTAATTCTTTTTTCTTTAACTTTATAGAGTCTAATTGAGACACATTTGTTACACCAAATTCTTTCTTTAAGCTTTCAGCAGACTTAGCGTGAATACAATTTTTACAACAATTTTTACCAGAACGAGATAATACTATCATATACATAGTTTCATATTCAGTGTGGCAATAATCACATACTACTTTTACTTTAATTTGTGAACTTGCTGATGGAAATACTTTACATAAAGGCATTTCAATAGATACATTAGAATAATCTTTATTTGTATAAGTTCTGCATGTTAATTCATTTACTTTGAGTTTTAAGTTGTCTACATTAAATCCTTGTTTTTCATAATAAACTCTTTTATTTAAAATTGAATGTAAACTAACATTTACAACTTGATTGTAATCTATCATTTTTTATATACCTTTTTTACTATTCTATATTTATTTACTAATGTTGTCAATAACAAAAAAAAGACCGTAGATTTCTCTACGGTCTTCGCTAATTAATTCATTAATCTAAGCGATTAAGTTCTTGAGCTTCAACGAGGTAGCAAACTTTTTGTTATTGATCTGGAAGTCAGCCATTACACCAATACCCTTCTCACTAACAAAGTTAGAATGCTGAATCTCTTGAGATTCAATACCCATCTTCCACATTCCGATCGAAACCGGGGAGTCCACGTTTATGGAGTCATCGCCCTTACCAAACATGTACATCATGTCCTTATCACAAATATCGTTAGGAGCCTTGTACAAGTCCTGACCATTAATGTTTCCAAACTTATACACACCAATACGGGGCATAGAGTTATCAGGAGTAAATAACTTGTGCTTCTGTACATACACGAAAGCACGAGAACCACAAAGAATATTAGTCTTCGGGGCTTCACGACCAAGAGCCTCATACGTTTTAGCTTTTGCATTTTCGATAGCACCAATTAAAGACTGCGCGTTAGCGTAATCACTATCGGCACCAGCATTAGACCAGTTGGTATCAAACTCTTCAGGAGTAGCCCATTTAGAAGCGGCCTTTCCGTAGAAAATAGCCATTTCGTCTAATGACTTTTTAATAAGATCAGCAATACCCATGAGTAAATTCTCACGAGCGCTCATCTTGAGCTTAGACTGCAAAATCTCTTCAGTCATCTGATTCCACATAGCATTAAGGCTAAAGAACGTTGCACGGAAATCATATGCTTCAAGATCCAGTATTGCAGTTCCCTGACGATTATAAGCTAACGGTTCTGAACTAGAAGCATAACGAATAGTAACAACATCAGTACCAGCAGTAATAGACTGAGCAAACGTTAAATTATAAACACCAGTTGCATAAACAAGCGTACCAGAAGTAAACTTTTCATCAGTAGAAACAAGCTTTCCTGCACCATCGTCACGAGCAACCAATGCACCGTTGAGATACACCATAACATGGTACTCACGAATATTTTCGTAAGTAAGATCACCGCTCTGAGCAGTACCCGTACTAACAGTAACAGTATCAGTCTCGTACTCTGATGGATAATCACCATTGTTATACTTCTCGTAGATTATCTGACCTTCCGTAGCTCCACGCTGAGTACTTCCATACTTAGTCGTTAACTTATAGAAGGTATCCTTTACGGAACTCATCTGCCAAACATCGAAAAGATCGAACATTACAGAGTTAGGATATCCATAACGAACTGCCTTAACAATTTCCTGCGGTAACAAACCACCTAAAGAGCTAGTCTGATACTCACGTAAGTTCTTAAAACCACGTTTAGTCTCTTCAAGTAAATTAACCAGTGCAGTAGCTTTCTTTTCACCCATAGCCTGTAAACGACCACCATCAAGTTCAAGACCATCTTCCTGTGACCAAGACTCTACTAACTTTTGATTCTTCTCATCAAGCTCACGAGTATAATCATCATACTGACCCCTAATAGCAGAATCATTTAAACGCTTATTACTTTCTCTAAGTGAACGACCGCGCATTTCCCGCAACGGTCTGCGAGTCTCATTATCAAAACCCATAAAAACTTCCTCTTCTTTTTAAAGAATTTAATTAAAATATTTTTTGAAAGGTTTTTTATAGCCATATACAGCAATAGTTTATTTAATCATTTTCAATTAAATTAGTATTAATCATTTTTAATAAATACTTTTTTCTTTCATTATAATAGTTAGTAAAAATATAAAATATTGTTTTACATTTTTACTAACATCCGATTACTTAATACAGGTGAACCTTATTAACTATAAGATGCACTACATCGCCAACAGACAAAGAAGCAGTACTATTATCTTTTACAGTAATAACTTCAAGTCCATTAGAATCTTTTGAAACCACCACAGTTCCAGTAAATGACCTAAGAGCGCCGGTAGAAGTATAAATCTGACAAGAAACTGCCAAATCGATATTAGACAAAGTAGTAACAAACTTCATAGTGTTAACTACTTCATTAGAACCAGCAGTAACAACAGTAAAGGTCCCAGTAACACCAGTGCTATTAACCACTAAGGCATTAGCTCCCGTTTTTAAACCAGCTACTGTTGCAGTGAAAGTAACCTCCGCACTATTAACAGTGGGAGTCCATCCAGTAAATGATCCAGCCTGTACCAATGTAGCTACTTCTGTAGCCAAATCAGCAGTAGTAGTTACTGCAATAGTAACAGGAGTAGCACCACGCAACGAAACAGTAATATTACCATTAGCAGAACAACCAGTAGCTATAGTAAGTTTTATTACCTCTGCAACTGCTTCTACTTGTGCTATATCAGCAGAAACAACAGTGTGAACTGCACCCCAACTTACGCCATTTGTATTTTTTAAAGAATAAAGATTATCCATTATTTTTTCCTTTTATTAACCTTTTATTATTAGTTCCAGCCGGGGCGCTTTCCTAAGAGACTTGAACCCATTGACTGTTTTACTTCTCTTCCATCATCGATCTTTTCAATGCTCTCGTTAATGGAATTATGTTTCCCAGCTTTTTCATCAAAATCATCACCGTCAATCTGCAAAACCCGATACATTGCATCTTGTACAGTTTTACTATTCAATATCTTTTCTTTGAAACGAGCTAAATAGGGTTTTCGACGAACAGTATCTTCATAATAGCGAGTTACTTCTTCAGTCTGCTTATATTCATCAGGCATTTCAGTATTATAAGAATCTTCATTTACTGATTCTCTAACTGAACGACTACGAGGTTCCTGTGCTTCATTCTGACGAGACATTCGACGAATCTCACGATCTTTCTTATTATTTTCATTAATAAGCTGTTCTACCTTACGAGCAAGTGCTTCATTACGGAATTCTAAAGTATTGTAGCGCTCTTTAATAAGGTCTAATGCTATAATAGATTTTTCTACAAGTTTAGCATTAGACTCTATAAGTTTAGCATTAGCTATAGCAGACTCTTTTAACTTATTAAAAGCATCTTTATTCTTGTCAGAGTTTTCTTTAAACTTAGTAGATGCTTCCTTAAACTTTTTAGCAAGATCTTTAGCAGTAGCAGAAACCTGTTTAAGCTTATTAGCAGACTCTTGAATCTTACCAACAAAAATTTCACGTTCTGCTTTTAAAGCCACTGCTTCCTTAGCAGACTCATTGTACTTTGAAGTAACAGAGTCAACAGTTTTACCTTTCTTTGCAAGATTAGAAATACTTAAATCTGTTTCCTTTAACAGTAAAACAATATCTTTCTTCATATCCTCAAAGCCAGACTCGTTCTTAATTGCACCAAAAGCTTCTTTTAACAAGATATTTTTTTCAGAAAGATCCTCTTTAGCCTTTGCCTCACGTATAAGACTCTTTACATTAAGTCTTAAACTTTTATTTTCTGCCATAGTTTTTTCCTTTATATTTATAGATTTACCTATATTACTAATAGTTACATTTTCTTTTAAATATTCTTTTTTAGATTCCTCTAATTTTTCAAGAACCGGTTCAATAATTTTTTCCTCTATACTTTCTTTTATACTTTCTTTTATATCTGTACTTTCCATTTTCTGAGGTTTATCTGTTATTATTTCATTCTCTTTTGTAGTATAAACTTGATAGCTACTATCCTGAACCAAAAAGTCAAAATATCGTTCAAGGTCATAAGTTTCTGTTATAACTACATTATTATAATCTACTTCACCTAGGCCAGAAGAAGACTGTTGTAAAGGAAACCCTAAATCAAGCATTCTATGGACTTTCTTATCAACTTCCTCTGATACAAAATAAGCATAAGCCCAAAGTATTCCATCTTTAATAACAGGATCTTTTCCGATTGCTATAACATCTGCAATTACTGGAACATAATTATCGTCTTCTGGATGACTATCTAATGATACAGTAACTTTATTTTCTTTAACAATTTTTTCCGCTAAAGATCGGGAATATTTCCTTCCATTTAGATTTTCTTCATCAAGCTTCCATATAGGAATAAGATAACAACTTAAACAATTATATTTATCTCCGTTTATTCCCTCTACTAATTTAGTAGATTCAGTGAGAGGAAAAAAAACAGGCTTTAATTTAGTTTCTTTCCAGTCTCTATTAAATTTTTCAACTAATTTCTGTCTCATTGATATGCCTTTTATATACATAGTTATACTTAATATAATAGTTAGTTAAATTTTAATAAATTATTTTCTTATAAGAATAACTTTTTCTATATTTCTTCCAAAATGGCTTGTATTTTTTATTTCCTCTACAATGTAATCTTTATACTTAATAGTTTCATCAACTACAAATAAATATGACTTACATTTAAAATGAGATAAACATATATCAATCCATTCATCGCAACTTAGATTTTTTTGATTACTGTTATTCCATGTTTCTTTTAAATTATAAGGAGAACAAGTAAATAAACAGTCATATTCTCCATAGCTTTCAAAAATATCTTTTTCTAAAACACTTGCATTTAAGTTTAAAAAATTAATGATTTCATTACTTTCTTTTACAAAAGTATTGTTTATATCTTGTCCAATATATTTTTTATTTAAACAAGTTGTTCCTAACATACGACCGCTAAATCCAGAAAAAGGATCAAAAATTGTGTCATATTGATTTAAATATTTTAATATTAGCTCGCGCGCTAGAATAGCTCTAAACACAGAAACTTTTGGTGCTATTTTACAAACATTAAATCCATCAGCTATAGATTGAGAACTTAGTGTGTTTGCATAAATAAATCTATTTTCAATACATTTTTTTAATAACTCTGAATTCTTCCAAGCTTCAACTGGGGACGGTTTATTAGATACATGAGCAATATAAATTGATTTATGAAAATTCTTAATAATAGACTGACCTACATATGAATTATGTTTATAATCTGCAACAGCTAATTTATTATATTCTTTTTTCATACGCTCAATAGAATATTCAGGATATGGAAAATCAACATTACATGCATCAATTATTTCTTTTATCCAAGCACTATAATTGACATCAAAGTTTGAGCATAACTGTGAAAAACCTTCTTCTATGTTAAGGGAATTACATACTATATATTTAACTCCATCTGGGACTTTTTGAAATCGTTCACAATCTTTTTCTCCATGAACATGAAAACCATCTGAATCATTTTTTAGTCCATGATTATATTCGCCATCAATTTCTACAATTGTATTTATTGTCATATCTATATTATAAATAGTAAAATCAAAGCATTTTCCATTTGTATTAAGTTCATATTTATAAATAAAGCCTCTATTTTTTAACATCTCTTCAAACTTAGACTCAGGTACTGACTTTCCTTTATGCTTAAATACTTTTCTTCGCACTTCTGAATTTTGCATAGGATAGGGAGTGCCATATTTTAATATATTTATTTGTCTAATCTTTTCTTGAAAAGTAGGAAGCTTAAAAGGACTGTCTACACCATATTTTTCTATATTCTTTTGCTTTATTTTTTCTTTTACTTCTGGTATAATAAGATTATTAGTTACTCCATACTCTTTCATAAGATAAGCTTTTCTATTTACCTTTGCTTTTTCTCCAAGTTCTTTATTTTGAAGCAGATACTCTACACCATATTTTTCTATATTCGATTGTTTTCGTTTTTCTTCTAATTCTTTTCTTGCTTCAGAGCCTATTTCTCCATATAAATCAAACATAGTTTGTGTTTTCTTAGCTAATATTTCAGGATTTTTTAAAGCAGAAGTATATCCATATCTTTTCATCATAGTATTTTTTAACTTGTCTGAAACCTTCTTAATCTCAACAGGATCAGAATATTTTTCTTTTACTGTAAGACATCTTTTAGCTATTATATCTTTATTTTGACAGGAATATTCACATCCATATCTTTCTAAATTAGTTTCTTTTGATTTTTGTTGTACTGAAGATAAGCTAAATACACTCTCAACACCATATTTTTTCTTATTAGATACTTTTTTATTATTTTCTGCTTTATTCATTATTTCTTTATTTTGAATAGCATGTTCAACACCATATTTTTCTAAACAAGTTATTTTACTTTTTTCTTTAACAGAAAACTCTTGAAAAACATTAGTTACTCCATATTTTTCTATACAAGTATTTGTTCTTTTTAATTCTTTACAAGAATTACATGCATCCTTCCCTTGCGGTAGTTTAGTATATTTTCTCCAAGTAGTTTCATATTCCTGATTACAAAAATCACAAATCATATATAAAGGTAAATCAGATCCAGAAGAGTGTATGAACTCAGCAGGAATATCTAAGTAAATATCATTTAGTGGGATATTAGGATTATCTTCCTTAATCTTATTTATATTATAACCTAAAACCTCATATCGCTTTTTATGCCTTGATAAAGTAGCTAAAGATAATTTTAATGTTTGTCCTTTTTTAATCATTAAATATGATACCTTTTTTTAATCTTTATGTCAATAATTAAAACTCTAATTCCTTTTGATCACTCTGTATATTTCTTTCTTTTAAGCGTCTTGAAACCATATCTTTTTTCAATAAAGTTAAGCTTTCTTCAAACATTCTATCACCTCTGCTCCAACTTGTATAAAAATGTCTACCAGAATAAATTCCTTCATTATAAGAGTTTTGTTTTTTAACATTAAAAAATGTTTCTCGTATCATATCTTCTGATAACATTCTTTCTTTTATTTTTTCTCTAATCTTTTTTTCTTTTAACTTTCTTTCTTCAAAATTAAACTCTGCATTGGAATCGCTACTTTCTGTACTTTGTTTATCTTTTTCAACTCTCGATTTTTCTATAGACTTTATCCAACCATCTAAGCGATTATCATCTAAGAAAGAATACTTAGAATAAATATCTTTTATTACATCTAATGGAAGGTGTTCATCAGCATCTAATCCCATTAATTCAGTTATTTTAGCAACAAGATCACTAGCTAATTCTAATGAATTCTTTTGACTTTCTATTTTTTCGTCAGTTTCTTCTGTTACTGGAAAGTTCATAGATAATTCAAAATCAGTAGCTTCCAAATCATATTGACCTGAAATAAGTAAATGAACACGATATAAATTACTTATCTCTTCAAGCATTGCAGTCTGAATTGTATATACACGTCTACCAAAGAGTTTTGATTGCTGAATTAACGACTTTCCAGATTGACCAAAGGAGCTTCTATCAGAAAGAATAAGATAACCTTCTGGAATTCCTGTACTTATAATTAAGTCTTCGCGCTTTTTTTCATAATCAGATATCTTGTCAATATCAATATCAGTCTGAATAAGCTCATATTCAAACAAACCATCAACAGTAAATATAGGTTCACCTACTGAAAGTTCATCGGGATTGCGAGTATCTTTAGTTATATTTAAAAACTGCTCACGAACCATATTAACACGATTAAATATTTCTACTAATGTCATTCCCGGTACTGTTGCTATCTTATAAATTTCTTTAGGAAATGTAGCAACACGAGCCATATCCATTAATAGCTCTGTAGTTTTGAAACTTTTATATCGAGCTATACTTTTAATAAAAATAGGCATACCAAACGGATGAAAAACATCATCAGTAGTATATAATCTAAAATGAGTTACCATCCAAGGAGGTAACATATAGTCATCATTTATATTGTATCCAAATAAATAACTTTTAAAAGAACTTGCATAATCTTCATGTCCGCTTTTAGTCATCATATTATATAAATCTTTAAAAGAGTTATTTTTTCCTAAGAATGAGGCAAAGTTTGACATATAACCACTATTCTTCATAAACTCTTTTATTTTTACACTATTGAACTCCATACGATCATAAACATTATAAACAGAAATAGGAACTACTTCTGTTACTCCACCATTATTTAAATCAATTGAGTTTATTAAAAAACTATCACCATATAAAGTAACATTCCATGCAATGTCATGTAAAAGATTTTTAGTAAAACCTACATCATTAAACCATTCATAAAAATTTTTCTCTATCTCTTTTTTTCGAGCATTTATTACAATAACTCTATTTTGTTCATCGCACTGAACTGTTTCGTCAGCATAAATTTGACAAGCAGTACCCATGAGTCCTTCATTTTTTGTCATAAAATCAAGATCAAGATACCTATCAAATCTATCTTTTTTGTTATGAGAAATACTAAAGTAATCTGAACGAAAATAATTATAAGCTTTACGAACATCTGACGGCATTTCAATAGGTTTTATTGTTATGTCATCAATATTAATATGTCCGTCTTTATCTACTTTATCTTTTGGATAAGTAACCTTACCCATTGATACAGTATTCTTATCTTTATCTTTATATATTCTAAAATACTTTTGTAATTTTTTAAGATTACGTTCTTCTTTTGTCATAGTAATTCCTATAAAGTAATAGTTATATTGTAAATACTTTTTACTTTACCAGATTTCTTTATCATGTTTATTCCAATCTATTTTTTGATAATCACCTAATGCCTTAAACTTATCGGGAATAATAATATTATCTTTTAATTTGCTCCAATCATACAAAGCATCAGCATTGCATTTTTCACAAGGTACAACCTTTGGCAATGTTTCTTTTATTGACTGATTTAGAATAGTGATATGCTTACACTTAGAACACTTAAAATCATACAGCATAAATAGTTTCCTTTTAATATTTAGATATTCTAATAGTTATAAATGAAAAATCCCGCCATTTCTGGCAGGATTATATAAAAGTTTTAATCTATTTTAATATTTTGCACCTTTAGAATCTAAATAGGCATAACAAGTTTTCATAATAGAGTTAAAGTCTAAGTCTAGTTCTACTACATCCAGAATATCTTTGTTATGCAGATATCGTTCATCATCTAAAGAAAAAATCTGAAACTTTTTCCAGCTTCCCTTTGGATCATAGAACATGGCTACTTCTTTATTTTTTAAAATAGTTCCTTCCGTTTTTTTATAGTTTATTTTAGACATATAACTACTAAAAAAGACAGTACTAACTATATCTGCATATAAATCATTATCAGATTCTATTCCACCACCACCACTGTCTGTACTATAGCTATATCCTCTATGCTTTTTATCCTTAAAATATTCCTTATAATATTTATCACCTGAAGTATAATATCCTACCAAAAATTCTTCATCAGAATAGTTATTCGATAAATATTCTTTAACTACTTTTCCTTGCTTTATTATATCGCCTTTCTCTGATAAATAAACCTTACCATCATTACCTACAAGTTCCTGACCTTCAGCTATTTCAATAGATTCATCATAATTATCTTTAGCATTATAACTGTCATCTACTAGATCATTTAATTTTTTACTTTTAAGTAAAAAGGCATTACCCCACATAACTGCATACTCGTAGTCAGCTTGTCGTTCCATATCATGAGCATCAGCAGAAAGTTGTTTCATGTCTACATGACTATATCCACCACCAATCATCTCTTCGTAATCTACTAATTGAACTAAATCAAGATCAATATTTTTACTATTATATTCAACAAAATCTTTAAAATCTTTTTCTAATAGAAAGTGAGGGTTCATATCTAAGTATCGATCAATGATATCTTCTATAGTGAGATTATTAATATCAATTCTATTCTTTAAACAGTAATCAGTAAAATTATCATATACATTCATATCCTTAAATAATTCTATAAATAAATCAATAGTCTCATTTATATTATATTTATCTGTTAATATTTCTACTGCACACTCTAAATTAAACTCTTCACCCTTAATATCTTTTTCTTCACCTGACCAATCATATCCTGACCAAGTAGCATCAAACTCAAAATTATGAGAGGTCTGAACTATATCAGCTATAATCTGATGCTTATTTATGAAAACACGTTTAATACTTGTTTCAAACTTTCCATAAAACTTTTCTACTTTAACTGTATATCCTGCTCCCGGCCCTTCATTAAACTTACTCATGCTCTATACCTTCTTTGTTTGTTTGTAAATACTGGTTGCTAAATAGTCTATAACTTTATCTGAAATATATTCCCATCCTATATCTTCAGTACTTAAAGAAACAGCTTCATTACATAAACCACCTGACAAGCTATCATAGGGCTTATAATAGTAATCAACTTTAATTGAAGCTTTACTTTTCTTAAAAGCATAAGTAACCCATAAATCATTACCATAACCATCTACAAAATAAAAATCTATAAAATCTTTGTCTTCTTCATACTTAACTTTATGAATATCTATTCCCGTTTTAACAAGATGCTCTATATATTTAACTAATGCAATAGTTCTTTCTTTTAATGTGGAAAGTATTTCTTTATCATCATTAAAAATATTTTCTTCTATTTTATCACCTTTTTCAGTTAAATAAACTTTTCCTTCTTTACTTACAACTTCTTGACCCTCTGCTAAAATTATTTCCATAAAAAGATATTCCTTTAATATAATCTTATATAATAGTTATAAAAAAAGCAGAATCATCGCTGACTCTGCTTTTTTTAATAACTATTATTTTTTAATTACTGAAACTCGGCGGCACAATATGGGCAAATAGTATAAGTAGAAGGAGTCATAAAGTGACAGCCTTCTTCATCATCAGGGCCATTATTATTAGCACACTCTACAAGCTGGCAGTCAGCACGGAATTTAAGCTCTCCTGAATCCTCATCTACACCAATAATCAGTGCCTTATCTTCATCAGACATTTTACTAATACCAGTATAAATTTCAGGATCAAGCTCTGAAGTATCAAAAGCTGGCTCTTCCTTCTTTGGCTCTTCCTTTTTCACAACAGACCGGCGAACAGACTCCTTAGAAACAGTAGTTTCTTTTGAAGTAGTTTCCTTGCTTGCTGGCTTAGTTACTTTATCTTCTGATTCTTCTGTTGCATGAGCTTTCTTATACTCTGCCCAAAAAATCTTACGCTCTGCTTCTTCTTTTTCAATATAAGCGGTAAAATCGCCTACATAATCGGAACCAAACTCTGTATCAACTTTCTTCACAAAGTTCTTAATGTGATTATATAAACGTTTTGCAGAAGTAGGCAGAAAGCAAGGCATTGTTTCAAAGTTATACTGTTCATATGCATACTCAGCGTCGGTCGGAGCGCCTTCAGCTACAATTCGAGAGGCATAGTCAACACCAATCTTATTGCCAAACTCAATCAAATCCTTTTCAGCACGATCAGCACGAACAGCCTTAAAGTAAACAGTCTGCTTTTTAGACTTATCCTTTGAAGTTGGAATACGCTTTACTGCAATATCAAAATCTTCAAAATGTAATTCATATTCGGTACAAAGTTGTTCCCAAATTATATCATACAAGGTCTTTTTAATTCCAATTTCAGGATAAACTTTATCACCATCAACATTTACACTGTGAATCAGTACCTTAGTATGATTATTAGTTTTACACCAATCATCCATACGATCAATACAATTAATAGCTACATACTTCTGCGGAGAGTCCCATGACTGAGGATACGGGCCATCATCATGATAATTACTATTCATGATAGCAAGAGACGGGCTTCCCTCGTGATCATAGACTTTCTTTTTCTTTCCAGTATTTTCATCATCAATCCATTTACCCTTACCTAAAAAGTATACCATCTTATTAAATGGATGATCCCTGTCTGGATTAAGAATAGTTTTCATCTTCTTTCCATCATCACCCTTAATAAAAATAGTCTTGAATAAATGTGCATCAGTAGGACAGTGATCCTTTGACTGCAACTCATTTCCCATGAGCCTAATTAAACGATATTCATCGTCTGATAGTGCTACATATTCAGGATTTTCAAAACCCTGAAAATTGGTGTTTGCTTCTTCTTTTTCTGCTTTAAGTTTTTTAAACAGATCCTTTCGAGACATTGCTTTTTCCATACTTGTTTCCTTTACTTTGCCTATGGCGTTATTAAATGTGCTATGCACACTATAATAGTTAGTTTATAAATTAATTATATTTGCATTATAATTAGCAATCATATAATCTTTCATGTTATTATTATGACTTATTACTACAATCTGTTTGTACTCCTTTAACATATTTCCTATTACTTCAAATAAACTCTGTGAAGTTAACTCATCAGTAGCACTATCGCTTTCATCTATCAGCATAACACCAAGCTTATTCTTCTTATTAAAGATATCATTAAATGACAGTTGAACTATACATTTTTCTGCACCACTTAAACCACTCTTTGCAGGAATCTTTCGTTTACCTGTTCCATACATTAAAGGAATTCCTGTTTTAGAATTAGCAAGCTCTACATCTAATGGTTTATAAATTGACTCAATAAACCTATTCATTGAACCTTCAATAAACTTAATTACTTTACCAATTACATAGTTTGGAAAATCTTTCTGCAAAATTGTTTTTGCACTTTCATGATTAAGTTTATCAATCATAATTTCATTTTTTTCCATTTGTAATTTTTCAAGTTCAATACTATCGTTTTCTTTTTCTAAAGTCAACAACCTGTTGTGTTCTGTATTAGACTTGTTAACCGCAACTATACTTTTGTAATTATTAATTTTAGTTTGTAAATCAGAGTATTGTGTTTCTGTTGAAGAAATATCGGTAATAGTAATAGCATTAAACTTGGTAATTATTTCTTTTAAGTTATCGGAGTATTTAGATACTTCTAATTCTTTACTGTCTTTTATATCCTTAAATCGGTCTACCTCTGTTTCAAGCAATTTACATTTTGTTTCAAAGTTAGAAGTAATATAACCTTTTTCTGTTTTCTTTGCTTCAATAGCAGTTTGAATATCCTTCTTTAGTGTTTCGACTCTACTTGCTTCTGCTTGTTTTAATTCAGACAATTTTTCATCAGTAAAGTTTAGCAACTTTTCTTTTTCTACAGAAATATCTTTATCAATCAATAAGCATTTATTTCTATTATCATCATTCTGTTTTACTTTATTTTCATGCTCTTCTTTTTCTTTATATAGTTGTGCAAGTGCGGTATTTTGATCTTCAATAGACCAAGTAAGCTCATTAATTTTCTTTTCATGTAATTCTATTTCATTTGTTTCAAATAAATGTCCACAAGTAGGACAATTACCTGACTTACAAAAAGCAAGTTGTTTTTCTTCTGACTGTTTATCAGCTTTTAAACCAGCCAATTTAGTAATAATTTCATTTATTTTTGTTTCATCATATTTAACTAATCGAGTAACAGGATAATTAGTTTTGTCACTAACAAGTGCTTCTATCTTTTTTTCAATAGCTTCTTTATTTGAATTAAAAGATACTACAATGCTTTCAGTAGCATCCTGTACTTCCTTCAAATTTAATACAGAAATTTCAGAATCCAATTTATTCAAAGACTCATTTACACCTGTATCTTGATATGCTTCTAATTCTTTTTGTTTATTGTCTAATTTAGTTTTAGTGTTAGATACTTCAGATTGTGCTTTAGTAATACTTGCATTTAATTCAATAATTTTTTTCTGATATTCTTCTTTCTGCTTTTTTAATTCATTTACTTTAGTAATGTCATTTAAAAGAATTGAACAATCCTTTTCCATTATTTGAATCTGATCTTCGGAATATTCTAATTCTGAAATAGTTTTAAACTCATATTTCTTATTTTCATAGCTATAAATCTTATTATCTAATTCAATTACTTTTTCATTCAACTGCTTAATATAGTTATCAATAGCTTTGATATTGCTATCAAAATCAACTTTCTGAATCTTACGCATAAGTGCAAGTCTATCACCATCATTTATATCCAAAAACGGTCGGCTATCCTGCTTAAAAAACAATCCAGCATCAGTAGTCATTGGATCAAGCAACTCTGATAATACTTCCTTTACACTTGCATTTTCAGCCACAGGTGTAGTCATGTCATTCTTATAAAGCTTTCGGGTAGACTTACCTACTTTAGCTGTATCAGATTTTGTATATTCCAATACACTTTTATATTCATCATTATTATGTTCAAAACATACTTCTGTATAAAAATAATTGGAGTCCCAATTTAGATTAGCTTCCAAACTTGCTTCTGACTTATCAAGCAGATGTAAACTAATTAAATCAAATATAGAAGATTTACCTTTACCTGAACGACCAGAAAGTAAATTTAATCCTGTTGAAAAATTAACAACAGTACGCTCTTTATAAGTCTTGTATCCTTCCATAGTTGCTGAATGAAGTATCATATGTTTTTATCCTTTTTCAAACTCTTAATTAAATTTGTACCTTTTAATTGTAGCTTCTTTTCCATTAATCCAAATCTTTACTTCCATCTTTTCATGTAAACTATCATTATACTCTAATCTGTCTATTTTCTTTTCTTTTACTAAAGCTTCTAAAAAAGAAATTCTTTGTTTAATAGATAACATTTTAGCTAACTCAGGCATAATGTAATTTTCTATATAATTTTTTTCTCTATCTTGAAATAATTCTACAGGTGTTTCATCTAAAGTGTGATATTTAGTACTTGCTTCATTATATTCAGCTTCCATTATATTTGTAACTTTCTTACTAAATTCATTTATTAAATCTTTTAATACTTCATAATTCTGATTACCTAATATTGATGACTCTACTATTAATCCATGTGGATATCTATAACCACAAAACTTAATATTAAATCCAGTATTCACTAAATTAGTTACTGTTTCCAATCGATCTTTCGCTTCATTTAGCTCTTCTAATTTTGACATTTAACATCTTCTTTTATAAACAAATCTATTTATTTTCTTTCCATTTATATCAGTTACTTCATATTCCCTTGATTTTATAAACCATGTATTACAAGTATAAAAATCCCATTTCTTTATAACCTTGCTTTCTTCTAACTTATTTAATTCCTTTTCTATTAAGTCATGATCATATAATTTTAATATATTTTCAATAACTAAATACAATTCCATAGATTACTTTCTATCTTCCATAATTTTATCAAACATAGAAATACAATCATCTCTATATTCTTCTAAGCTTTTATTATTTATCAGTTTATAATTCCATTCCAATAATGGAACTAATTTATCAGCAGATTTTGGATTAATAGGAAACTCTGGACGATCTATATTTAGAACTATAACTTCATGATTACAGCTTTCTAATTCAACTTCTTCTACAGGATATCGAAAGTCAGTTATGCAAACAATATTATTATTTGTGGCTTCTTTTACACAATCACGTATTGTTCCCATTGACCAAATACGCTCACCAACTAATCTTTTAAACTCTGGAAATACTTCACATAGATGCTGACGACCATAGATAGTTCCAAAGTCATCTAAAAACATTCTGGGACTTATACCATATATAGGATCAATAGTTTCCTTAAAAGTTTGATCTTCTATTTGTTCCATTGTCCAGCCAAATATAATACAAGCACAAAGTTTCATATTATAACTAAACTTTTTTTGAATAAAATTATAGTTATACTTATATCTTTCTTTTATTGTATCAAAAAAAGTATCTTTACCTGCATGGCGACCGCCTGATATTGCTAATATCATTTTCTACCTTCTATTTCTTTAAATAAATTATCAATCTGCTTCCAATTAGAAACTGAATAATCTGATCTAGCAGATTCATTGTACTTATAGTTATACTTGATATATTCGCCTTTAAAATGGTAGGTCTCTCCATAAATATTAGCAGGATTATCATCTATAATATAAGTTCCACATAAAGTATGCTTTGGTACATCAAGATATATATGATTAAAATTTATAGTAGGATATACTCGATCAAGCCACTTATACTTTTCTCGTTTAACCATATCTTTAATTTTAATATCTGCTTTAGGTGGAGTCATTGAAGCAATGTCTAGCTGATAACCTTTATTAGATAACTTCATTAAAGTATCATAACTATCTTTCATTACAGGCAAATTTTGCCAAAAGTAAGGCATACTGAATATATCAGCTAGTACTTTTTGCTTCTGATTGTTTGTACCTACCATACAACTAGTTAGGTTATAGTTAGCATACACATCACCTTCAAAGTTCATTTTAAACTTTGTATAGGCTATCTCACAAAAGAAAGGTACAAAATCATTTGTTACACAATCCATATCAATAATAATCGTATTCATCTTTTTTCCTATTTATCATATTTTGTATGAGTTTAGTACTTTTCTGTAAGTATGTCAATTACTAAGCTAGTACTTATATCTTTCTTTATATCCTCTATTTTATTTAAAATATTATCTAAAGGATCAATAGTGCTTTCCTCTGCTTTCAAATCTATTGAAATACAGTCTACACTATTTACTTCTTTTACTACTAAAGAAGTACCTTTACTTATAGCTTTTATACTGTCATCATATTTAGGTACTTCAACAGAACCATATGATGCTAGTCCTTTAAACTTATAGCGCAAGCAACTATGACAAGTTCCGCAAGGTTTTCCATTTATAGGATCTTCACAATACCAAATATTTGAATAAAATTCCGCTGGCAACCCCTCTTTTTCCTGTTGTTTTGAAATTTTAATAAGTGGAAAAGTAAGCGGTATTTCTTTTGTTTTTATTGCATTAAAACTATTATAAATATTTTGAATATCAGGAAGCCATGAAAGGGCATCGTCATTTAGAATATATCCTATCTGTACCTCATCTATTTGTGAGTCAATCCACTGTAGAGCATAAATCCATGTAGGCATTTGTTTAAAGCTTAAACAATTATCATAACCATTTATACCTACTTCAGTTAAAATACCCTTATAAAGAAACTTATTATAAAAGTATTTTTCAAATAAAACTTGCAATTTTTCAATTGCTTTCTTTTCTTCAATAACTTTATTTGCATTATTTTCTAATTCAACATAGTAAGCATATACTGTATTACCTTCACTCAAATTTTTATAAATTAAATAAGTACTATCTAAACCACCTGACCATAAAACACCAATTATTTTACTCATATTTTTTCCCTATATCTATCATATTCTAATTACAAACTTTATTCAATTACTAACTGACTTAGTTTATTTAAATACTCTTCTGAATATTCTTTACAAAGTGATGTTGTATAGTCCTGTCCTTGTCGGCAATATAGAAAACAGTTTATCTTTTCTATATTAAGTGTTAGTAAAAAGTCAAGTACCTTTTGTATGTTTTTTCTAACAACTTTAATATCTACACATATAAAAATTCGTAGATCATATTTCCCACAACTTGCATCAAAATATGACTTACTTAATCTATCAACATTATTAAATTCATACTTTTGAAATTTGTATTCATGCGTATGTATATTATAAAATATACAAGTACCCTGATAAACTTCTACTTTATAATCCACTAATTTTAATTCATTGATTGCTTGATTAGTTGATCTAGCATAAAGAACAGCAGTATCTTCATCAAGAATAATCTTTCCATTATTTACAGAGCCAATTAAATAAGCAATTTTCTCTTTCATATTATTTCCTTATTTTACTTTAATTCATTTAACTAAAATATAATTATTTATATTTTACTTTATAATCTCTTGAATAACACTATTAGCAGTCTTACTTAAAAACTTGGTCACATTAGAAGTAACATATTTATAAGGCTCATCTTTTTCTAATTCTAACAAATTGATTATTCCACATTTTAAATCATTTGCTCCTAATGAATTTACTAAGACTATTAAGCTATCAATACAAGCAGGATAAAAGTCATAACATTCTTTACTATAAGTTTGCTCTTCTGGTCTAGGCCACGGTTTATTTGGCTGTACTTCACTATAATTATACTTACCCATTATGAGTTTAAATAACCCAATACTTTTACGTTTGCTCATATACTCTCCTAAATTAATTTATCTACTATTCCTTCCCAGTTACAAGTACTACAGTTAATGCTTTGTAAATCGGGAAAATCTTTCTGCTTCTGCTTGAACTTTAATTCTGTATTACAAACAGGACATTTATTATGAACTTTGTAATATTCTTTTTTGATATAATTATCATAACTTCCTAAAGTAGCCCATTTTTGCACGTCCATAATTGATGTATTCCAATAAGGTTCATGCCATGATTTATCAAAACACATCCAACACGTTACTAAATTACCTAAAAAGAAGCATCCATCTTCCCTATAAGGGGTACGATAGTCAATCATGCGATCAAAAATATAAACATGTTTAAGATTTCTCCATAGATTCATTTTGGTTCTACTATGAGCCGCAAAAAAATTAGTCTTACCTAATAATGTAAACCCATAATTAGTAATTTCATGACATTTTTCTACTGTTTCAGTAAAGATGCTGAAAGCTGGATTTGTACATATATAATCCACTTTTTCATTACATTTAAGAAAATCCTTTTTTGTAGTTCTAATATCATCAGTAATAACTTCATGGCCATTTTCTATAAGAACTTTTGCTATAGCATTCTCTCCAGACATAGGTTCATATATTGTTTTATATTTAGAAAACTCTTTTGTATCACAAATTAATTGTGTTATTGATTTTGGTGTACTATAAAAATCTGCCTCTGGACGTTCTGATTCTTGTTTTCGATTGGCATATGCTTTCCCATTTCCCATGTTTTAATAATCCTTTTATAAAATTATTTTGTTAGATAACTTACAACTTTATTTGAAATTTCTTCTAATAATGCTTCATCAGCAGATAACACTAAATTTTTATTCATTAGTTCTGTATTCATCATCTGCTGAAACCAGATATGTGTTTCTTTATTATCAATAAGAACTTCTTTCTTATTATTAAAATTAACTACTTCTAATCTATTTATGATATTAAATGTATGATTTTGATAGCACTTGTTTAAGTAATTCATAATATCTGTATCTGTCATATTACCTTCCTTCTATTATTTTACCTCTTCTATTAATTATTTAATGATAGAAGAGGTAAACTTTGCTTACTTCTTTACAGCAGAGGCAACAGCAGAGGCAACGGTATCTACCGCTTCTTTAGCATCAGTAGCTACAGTCTTTGTAGCACTATTAATACTATCAGCTACGTCTTTTACTGTCAAAGATCCAATAAGCTTGATGAGAGTAGCAATCGCGCCAATAACACCAATTACTGCTTCGACTACACCTGCAAGCTGTCCTTCTGAAACACCACCAATAATTAAAATTGAAGAAACAATAGCAAATACAATAATGCTAATCTCTACAACAATCTTACTTTTACAGAAATCAATAATTTTGCCAATCATAATAGGTACCTCTTGTATGTAATAGTTAGCTTTAATAAGCAGATGATTTGAATAAATATTATTAGGTTCAGAAAAAGTCTTTTCCCTGATAATTACATTCTCGCCATCGCAACTAAAACCAGAAACTTTAAACATTTCTAAAAATAATTCAATGCGATCTATATAATATTTAGCATCATCTTTATTCTTACCACTTAGCTTTTTATTAATTAATTCATTATATGTTATAACTGGAATATTTTCAAAAGTAATATCATTATAGTATGAGGATAAACATTTTAAATTATCCTTCATTAGATGACCTTGATCATTATTCCACACTACCAGTATTCCATTATTCTTATGAGCTAACTCAATTAAGCCAATTGTCTTTCCAGTACCTATTTTTCCCGTTAAAATTTGCATTTTAGTCCTCCATATAATATAAACCTGAATACTCATCACATAATGATAGCATTAAGTTTTTTATTTCTTTTATAACATCATCTAATAATTCATCTGAATAAATATTTTTACCATTTTTTAGATAAACTTCATAGAACCATCCTCGTATTTCTTGAAAGAAATAAAAAGATGAAGCAATTTCATCTTTATCTAATCCTTTTTCTATTTTATCTAATAGAAAATCAGTATAATGCAGAATATCAACTACACTAGATACCTCTACATATTCATAATTATCTTCTTTTGCCTTATAGATTTCTATATCAATTATAGTATCATTATTTTCATTTCTAATAAACAAAATCATTTTAGCTCCTTAAACTAAATTTTTTATAGTAACAATATTATTGTAACTACTGTTTTTTACATTATAACGTTCCAACTCATTTTTAATATCATAACCTTCTATAGTGTCTGTATTCTGTAAATCGACAATAGTAGTATCTAAACTTCCATCAGCATTGACAATATAATAATTTTGTGATGCACGAGTTAAGAATCCTAGTTCTGTACTATATCCATCTGATCCACACATACTACCGCTTCGATTAAAAATACTACTTCCGCTTGGAGTGTGATAATGTCCATAAAAAATACCTGAAATTTTTACACCATTATAGGAAAAAGTTTGTAACAGCTTTGCTATATCTTTATCAGGATTAGGCATATGTAATTGATGTCCATGTAAAATAAGAGCATTAAAATTATCAGTTACTTTAACTACTTGCATTGATATATTTTTATCATCATTAAACTTAATTGGTGTTTTACTAAACAGCATTCTCAAGTTATTGAAAATAAGATAGTCATAATTTTGTGTTTGCATTAAAGTAGTAGTTTCCATAAAATCATCTAATCTACTTTCATTACCTACTACACTTGAAATTGTAATATTAAAATACTTAGATAGTTCAATAATAGCTTGCTCAAATAAATAAGTAGCAAGCACAGAGGCTGAAATGAGTGAACAGCATTGTTGCGTTTGTTCACTCAGACGACGATTCGACGTTAATAGATCCCCGGTTTGAAAGATATGCATAATAGTAATTTTATTATCTTTACCAACTTGAATTAATTTACTTACATATTTTTTTAATCGTTTGCTTGCAATAATAAAATCATAACAATTTCCATTACTCTCTGATCGCTCAATTATTCGATTCATATGAGTATCACTAAACTGAGCTATTAATACTTTTTTTGAAGTATCTTTATGCTCTTTAATCTTAAATTTAGTTAAATCAATATTTTCTAATACAGAAGATAATTCTGTATACATTTCCTCTACATTATTATAAATTCTAAACTGCTCTCGGTTTGTTTTACGAACTTGGTTATTTAAATCTTGAAGCTTTTGCTTAGATGCTTCAAGTTTCATAACTGACTCTTCTGTAAAATCTTTTAGATCAACAGTATCAGAAACAGTTTCATATATATGGCAGACTAACCGACGAAAACTATCTTGTAATATATCACTACCAAATTCTTTTTTATAATCATCAAACATGGAATAAACTATTTGCTTATCCATATTATTTTCATATAAATTTTTTATGATCCATTCTTTTTTAGACATATGTACCTTAATAAAAACTTTTTATTAAAAAAGAGCCTTACATACAGCAAGGCTCTTTTTCTATTATGCTCTTTGTTCCAAAATTTTAATAAACTTTGCTTTATCCTTAAAAGTAGCTGATGCTAAATCCTTATCTCTAAACATATCTGATAAGAAAAATACTAAAGGACATTCCATCTTGTACATTTCAAGTTCATTAGTATCAAGATTACGAACAATAATTTCATTATAGGGATCAAGCTTTCGTTCTACCTGATACATATCTCGCTTGACAATGCTTTTACTCAAAATTGTTTCTTCTGAAATCTCACCTTTTAAAAGATCATCAACAGACTTTTCTTTTTCTTCATAACCATAAAGTACGGGGAAGAAATCAATTAAAATTTCTTTCAATCGGCGCACATTCATTTTTTCTGTTAAGCTATAATCAATCTCAAGTTTCTTTCCAATGAGATTGCATACTAATGAAGAATAATAAATGTAATTCCCTGCTACTTTTACGTCTAAATCAAAGATAGGTAGTTTAGATGCAAAGTTATGAAGCTTTTTTGTTAACTCTTTTTTGTACAACTCTTCTGTAAAATTTTCCATGTTTACGTTTCCCTTTTAATTATCGTTTTTAATTGTTACACAATCATACTATGATAGTTATTTTTTATACTTTTGCCACAATTCGAGGGATACTTAAAACAGAGACTTCAAAAATATTTTCTAAAGTAGTCTTTACAATAAGTAGGGGAATTTCATCAGAAAGTTTTAATTCAATATTTTCTCCATCAATAAGCTTAATTACTTTTACTAAATTTTCATAATCAATAATCTTTGTACATTTCTCAGTATTTTCTACACTTTCCATTACCAGTTTAATGTAAGGATTAACTGTATCCTTTAATTCAAAAATCATTTCTTTTTCATTAACTGATAAAGAAACTTTCTTTTCCAAATCTTTTGAATCAAATAAATTTTTTAGAGTACTTAATGTGCTTAAAACTTTATCTCGATTTACTAAAGTCTTATGATCATTGTTTACAAACTCAAAAATCTTTGTTCCAAAGTCAGGAATTATGCAACGATTTACAGGAGTATAAATAGTCAGCCCTGATTCAGTAACTATCTTTCTACTACTTTTATTTGAATCATAAAAGATAGTAAAATCTTTATCATTAATACATTTAATTAAGTCAATCAAAGTAGTATGAAAGTCAAGCTTAATATTTATTTCTTCATCAGATGCTTTAACAATATATCCACGATAATTATTTAAGCTATAGATGTAGCCCTTATCAAAATAAGCAGTTTTATATTTATCTTCTGGCTTGTCTGCATAAAAAACAGTTGTTGCTTTAGTAAGTAAACTAATAAACTTCTGTGTCATTTTAAAACTATTTTCATAGTTATCTTCAATTTCATTGGAAGGAAATACAATAGTATTATTTACTCTAATTTTAAAAATATTCTTTTCAAAGAAAAATGAATCATCTTTATATTCAATTTCACTAATTCCTGAAATTATTCCTAAAAACTGTTCTGAATTGATAAGAAAGTTCTTTGGAAGTTCCTCATTACCCTCAAGTTTAAACTCAAATGGAAAGTTAATAAAATACTTAGTAATAGTATTTTTAATACTGATTTTTGAGTCAGTAAAGTTGAAATACATTCCTTCTGAAATTTCAGAATTATTAGTTCTGCAGTAGTTAATCAATGCTTTGTTGTCTGTAAAAGATTTTGTAAAAATTTTCATATATTTCCCTTTAGTATATTTTTATACTAAAGTCATTATAGAGAAAAGTTTACAGTATGTCAATTATCTAAAGTTATTCATATTTTTTCATGTTTTCTTTAAACTTATTTACATAGTCAATAGAAGTTTTTTTAGAAACTTTTTTATTAATAACTTTTCCATATCCTGCATTATAACACATGACTGGATAATACCATCCAGAATTTTTAAAAGCTACTGAGTTTCTTAAACTCTTGTAAATACGAACTGCCATACGAGTATTATGTTTATAATTATGTACATTAAAAGTTTCTGTTTCATTACACTTTACCCAAAAGGTTTCAATAAAATAAGTCATAGGTTTTGAGTTTAGTTGAAATAATCCAGAATCAGTAGATAAAAGAGTTTTTACTTTATAATATTTTTTTAATTTTTTATTATATATCTTTTCAAATCCATAGTTAGGACTATCAACAAAAGGGTCTTGTTCAGGATTTTCGTTATTTAATATAGATAGCATTTCAAAAGGATTTACTTTTTCTTGTATACATACATCTAATACATACAAGTCAATTTCAGAAGGAATTCCTTTCTTAAACATTTTTTCTAAACAATAGTCTTTATAAGTCATAGGATAGTTACATACTGCACCTGTTTTATAGGTAATACTATTAGCATGATACATACTGCTTATTCCAATACCAATCGGAATACAAGAAAACAACAAAATAAATAAAAACTTTTTTACTGTCATATAATCCTCATTTTATGATAGTTAGATAAATTCTGTAAATCTAACTATAGGTGTATGGCAAAAAATAAAAATAAAGCTTTATTACTAGCTTTAGAAAGAAATAGCAAAAAAGACAAATCTCCAGCTTTGGAACTAACCATTAAACATGATTCAAATATCTATATATTGATTTGTAAACCAATATCAGAACAATACTATTCTATTTCTATCAATGATGTCAATAACTCTGAATTAGTAGATAGATATGATGTTCCACAATATATTGCTGAATTAGCTCCAAAAGTTACTAATATACAAGAGTATACTAAAAGCTTTAAGCAATTTATAATAATGGTTGAAGAAAACGAAATACATTTATTAGAAAATATTGAAGAAGATTTAGAAAAATATTCCTTTTATAAAGATGCAATGAAAAAAGATGAAAAAAAGACTGATTTATTTAGTTCAGTTATTGACAAAGTTTCTAAAATACAACATAATATATTCAAAATATAAAAAGGAAATTATATGGATTCAAAAAAGATTATCCCCTTTCGTAACCCTCATTGTTTTTATGCAGTTTTTGAAATGATCGATGAATCAGCTATTGAAAAAGATATTGCTAAAATTGTAAAGGCAGTAGGAAAGACCCTAACAGTAGGAATTACAAAGAATAATAATTATATTAAAGTAAAGTTTAATATTAAAGTTTTTCCAAAAGGTTTGGAATTTATTGATTTTACTAATCATTTAATTGGAGTTTATTCAAAGCATTCCGAACTGTTTATAACAACAATTTCTGAATCAGAAATAAATGATATTCTTTTATTGTTTAAAACAGACAAAGCAAGTGAGTTTTTAACTATAATCGACAGTAGCAGTATTAAGGTATTCTATCCTGAACACAATACTTCAATTGTTCGGATATATCCATTTAATACAGATATCAAAACAGAAAAGAATTATACAAAGATAAGTCTGTAATTTTATATGCGAATGTCTCAATATAACAGGGATCAATTGACCCCTGAACTATTACAATCCTCTTTACCCTATAAGGTATTTAATTCAAATATACCCTATATGGTAAAATTATTTAATAAAGCAAATAATGATAGAAGTATTGCTACTCTAAAAAACGTTAATGAAAGCATTACTTCTATGGCTTTATTAATAGTATTAGCTAAAATGCAATTAGATAGTAAAAAAAAGATTATTGAAACATTTCATACTAATCCTGAACGAGTTAAAAATTACACAGTAACTGATGAAGATAAATTTTCTATTTATGTTCCGCGCCCGAAAGATGCAAATTATCTACAAACAAAAGTAGTAGAACCAGAATATTATATTAATTTATTTCATAAGTATGAAATTTATAATTTTGCAAACTTTACTATAGCTCAAGATATGCTTCAATTTCTTCACATAATTAATCTAGAAATAGGTGGATTACTACCTGACGGAACTAAGGTATTGTCTCAAGTTACTATAAATCCATTAGAGCAATGGAATGCTGACTTTATTAAGTCAATCGATAGCCTGTATAAAATTTCAATAGTCGCTATGTTTGGTACTAAAGAGTATAGTGATTTTTATAAAAAAATATTTAGTTCTTGCTTAGATAGTCCCGTTAGTATGATTAAAACAAAAAATGAAAAATACGAAATTATTCATGATAAGCACGTTGATAATATAAACAATTATAATAAAAATTTCCCTCTTACTCATAATCTAAAATACTATACTCGAAGCTATGAAAATGTTAATGATATAACTCATGCTGTCTCCCATGGACGATTATATTCAGAAATAACTCATATGAGTAAACAAAATCGAGAACTTATAATTAAATCAGAAAACATGATTGAATTAGATCAGACTGCAAGTAAGATTAATAAATTGTATATAATAAATACAGGTAAAACTTTTGATGATATTAAACATCCAGTCAAAGAGTTTATTAAATATTTATTAAAAAAGTTTGATATTCAAGATCAAATACTTTTTGACTATTTATATACTGTATTGAAGCCTATTATTATTACAGCAGTAAATACAGATATCAATACTTTTAAGTATAAAATTGAAAAAGAATTAGTTGAATTAGGATTATATAATACAGCCAATGATCGATATACTGCTAAAAAACCTTATCATGATAGTCTATGTTATAAATTCACTACTGAATTCGATAAAGAAGAATTAGCAAAAACAAGTTATAGATATTTACAAAATATAAGAAAATCTAATTTTCTAAAAAGTATTAAAACTAATACTAAATTACACAAACATGATTATAAACTTTATTACAAATATTTAGATTATGCTAACACTTATAAAGGCAATATTAATATCTCTGTTGATTATTTAATTTCTTCTATTGAAAGTTTCTTTTTACCTATTAAGAATTTCTTATGGAAATCTAATTGGTATATAGATGAAGAAATTGATTATTATTATAGCATTGAAATATTAAAGTTTTGTAAAAATTATCATATACCCTATATTACTGTCTTTGATGCTTTCTATGTATCTAAAGAGTTTAAAGATATAGCTTCTGTTTTTATGAAACAAGCTACTATTAAAAGCGTTTTAAACTTTAAACAACAATATAATTCAGATAATGAATATATTAAACATATTCAATCAAGCTATACTGAAATTTCTCGAACTAGAATTTTTCATAATTTAAATACTAATGGAATTGATTTTAGAAAGTTTATTATTTCTACTTATTGCACTAATTATAAAAACATTAAAAATATTACTAATCATAATAATCTTGATATCTCAAATTTCTATACTAATGATATTTATTTTAATAAAATACTCGATAATAAGGTTATTCACTATACCAAGTTTATAACTAATTATGTTAATTCTATAAATTTAAAAGATATTGTTAGTTTATATTTTATGTATAGTACTAATACTCGAATGATTAATTTAAATTTTAATAAAATTTATAATTCTATTATTTCAGATAAATACATAAGTTTAATGAAATTACATACTTTTATTAATAATAATCATATCAAAGATAAATTTTTTAATACTAAAACTTGTAATTTACACAAAGTTTCTAAAAATATAAATAATACTAATATAACTAAAAAAAATTCTATAATTACAAAATCAAACCCACCGCCTTTATTAAATATAGGGGGGCCATTATTATCTCTTAATATCTGTTATAGTGATACCGGATGATAAAATAAATTTTGGCACATCTTTTTTTTAAAAAAATTCAATCTCAAAGTTTTCTTCATGGTATATCTGTCTTTTAATATTTAATAAATAAATTTTTCTATTATCAATTTACTAACTATTAGAGTAAGTAAGTAGGTAAGTATGACAGTATTAGAAGAAGTTGAATTAGAAGTATGCAAATCAGAAGCTAAAAGAATAGTTGAAACTATAAATATTAATTTAAACATTCTTTCAGAATTAACTAACAAAAAGTATGTTTCCACTTTATTAGAGTCTCATATGAATAAATTTCAGGAAGATGAAAAATTTATTCAGGATGCAGAAAAAGATAAGGGATGGAAACCGGGAGAGGGTTTTTTCAAAGACAGTTCTGCACAAAAAATCGCGAGCGAAGCTGAGAAGAATCACGATGATTTATCAGGAGCTATAAAAGCTTTACAATTTTTCATCAATAGAAATGGAAAAAATATAGATAAGTCTATTGTTGATAAAGTAGAAAAAGCTAAAGAAATTTTACAAGCAAAGAATGATAAAGAAAAAGCTAAAGAAAAATAAATAGTTTTATATTTAAAGGATTTTATATTCTATGGCACTTATTCCAGTATTAAAAAAGAATCAAGTTACTCAAGAACAGACTAATGAGCTATTAGCTGAAAGGTTAGACGCTTTTACTAAAATGATTAGAAAGTCTGGATTAGATGCTGAAAAAAGTATAAAACGTATGGAAGAAGCTGAACGCCGAGTTGAAAAGGATTTATCTGATAAGAAGAAAGTTGCTACAATAATTAATAAAAAAAATGCAGATCAGAAAATTAAAGAGCTTAATGATGAAGTAAAATTATTTAAAAAAGAATTAGAAATTTCTAACTCTGCTGAGGCACGTTTAAGTATAGAAAAGATAAATAAACAAATAAAAAAACTTGAAAAGAAAGAAAATATATATGATAAGCGATTAGAAAAAATAGATAAAAAGCAAACACGAAAATACTTGTGGGAAACTAAAGGAGTTATAGGTTTACTTAATCCAGTAGCAAAGGGCATCCTTGCAGGTGGTAAGGGAGTAATGGGAGCCATTGGCTCTCAAGTAAAAAAGAATAAAGATGGTTTTACTGGAGCATTATTAGGGCCATTAAGTTTAGTTACTACTGCCGTTGAAGATAGTTTTGGTATAGATATAGGTGAAAAAATCGGTGGGGCTATAAAAAATAGAAAGAAAGGCAGTTCTAAAAAAGATTCTTACAGATCTTCAAGCAGGTCACCTTTTAGAAAGAAAGAAATTCCTGATGATTTTGATGATGAACCAAGTCAAAGTCATTCCTTTGTTCCAGAAGCAATTAATAATTTACTGCCAGATCCAGAAGCAAAAAAAATAGTTAAAACAAAGCCTACTCTTAAAGATGTTGCTAAAATTGGAGATATGGGTAGTTTGTTATTATATCATTTAATAAAAGGAAAAAAAGGAAAAAATGATGAAGAAAAAAAAGGTGGATTTTTTTCAAATCTTTTAAGTACTGCCTTTGGTGGTGGATTAAAAGACTTAGGTAAAAAACTACTTCCGTTAATTGGTGGATTTTTTGGTAAACTTTTTGAAGTTATATTTAAAGGAAACCTATTTCAAAATATAGGTAACTTGCTTGCTAAAAAGTTTCCTTCTTTATTTGGTAAAGAATTTGCTAACTTTTTAGGAAAAGCTGGCCCTAAGGCTATGATTATCTCTGGTCTTATTATGATGGTAATAGACGGGATAAAAGGAATGCTTGCAGGCTGGAAGACCTCTAAAATAAGTGGATTTATTGGAGGATTTTTAGGAGGAGCAGATAAGGGAATAAAAGGCGCATTTAAAAATATGGGAAAATGGGCACTTATTGGTGCAGGAGTAGGAAGTTTTGTTCCAGTAGTAGGTACAGTCTTAGGTGGTTTAATTGGTGCTGTAGTAGGTGGAATAATTGGTTTTATTGGTGGAGAGCGTATTGCCAAAGCTTTAGATGCTATAGGTGGCTTTGCTTATAAGTGGATAATAACCCCTATAGGAAAGTTCTTTTCATTTATTGGAAGTTTTATATATGATCATATAATATCACCTATTGGGAATTTTATTGTAAATGCTGGGAAATGGTTTTATAAATTTTTTATGATTGGTGAAATGATTGAAGGAATAAAAGGAATTGGAAAAAAAGTAGGATTATTTTTATATAAAGTAGTAATTAAAAATATAGTAAAAATGGGTGGTTTAATAGGGTCATTTTTATTTAATAACATGATAGTTCCTGTTGGAAAGTTTTTCACTCGTGCTATATCAGGAATTAGTAATGCTTTTTTAAGCATAGGTACTTGGATATCGACTTATGTATTATCTCCTTTGGGTGGATTTTTCACACGGGCTTGGGGCGGTATAAAGAATGTAGCTAAATGGGCTGAGACTGTTTTATTTACTCCATTAGGAAAATTTATAGGAGATATATTTAATAAAGTTACCACAACTGTTCCCGATTTATTTAATAAATATATTTTAACTCCAATACAAGATAGTTTTAGTTTTTTATCTAATATATTTGGATTTATATTTTCAGGTAAAATTAACATAGGAGATTTAATAGGGTCATTATTTAATGATAAAAAGAAAGCTGATTTAACTTCTAATTTTACCAGCTATGTTACAGATAAACAAAAAGAACGAGAAGCAGCAAGTGGAGCTAAAGCAAGTATAAATGATGGTATTGTTCGTTCTGATGGAAGTTTTGTTCGTATATCTCCTGATGATAATGTTTATGCAACAAAGAAAGATTTAAGTTCTACAAATATAAATAATAATAGTAAATCAACTATTAGTATTGATAGAATACTTGAAAAATTAGATGAGATACGAGAGGCAATAATTAGTAGTTCAAAAATTATAGTAGCTCCTTCTTCTGGTAATGAAATTAACTTAGATATTTTTAAGGTGTAAGTATGAGCATAATGAAAATTCCTCGCGGAAATATAATAGAACTTCGACTTGCAGGTACATTAGTACCTTCTAATGCTACAATTATAAATACAGAAGAAATATCTTTAAAAATATCTTCAAGTTTTAGACAGCTAATGCGTTCAGAGTCAAATCCATTAATAAGTACTTTATCCAATATTGATTTTTTACAGAAATTAGGATCAGGTGTAGTTTCAGTGGCAGGATTTCAAGTATGGGAAAAAACTGATCCAATATCTTTTTCTACTGAATCTATTTTTTATATGAGAACTTCAGGTAAAGAAGATGTAATAAAACCAATGAGTGAAGTATTAAAATTAGTAGTTCCTACTCGTAGTAAAGATGCTTATACCTTACAAGCTCCCGGCCCTACTATACGTGATGCACTTAAACAAGAGCTTGGTGAAACGTCTGGAATAATAAATGGAGTATGGGGTCATCTTACCAGTAAAGGCAATTTATCTTTACGCATTGGAAACTTTATTTATTTATCTAGTGTTATTATAACAAGTGCTGAGCCTACTTATTCTATGGCAGTAGATTCAAACGGATATCCTGTGCAAGGTTCCTTACGATTAGAGTTTCAGACTATTGATATTGCTAATACTCAAATGATAGATAATCTAACTGAAATTCCTAATGGAGGAAGTACTACAAGTGTCTAATAATTCAAATCCTAATAGCACATCAAGTAGATATTTATTTATGCAAGACTCAGATCAAGCAGACTCTGAAGGTAATTTTTATCCTGATATTTGTACTTTTAAAATAGAAGAATTTGATTATACAGAAAAAGTATATGAAGAGCGCTTACGACAAGGAGATGTATATCGATTAGATATTTTAATTTATGATCTTTATAAAGACTTCTTTTTATATGATGAATTAACATTATGGCTTAATAATAGACTTTCTTTATCAAAGGAAGATATAGGTACTACATTAAATTTACCTGATAAGAAAGATTTTGATTCTTTTTATATAAAAAATATTGTGAGTAAATAATGGTATTCAATGATATTTATGAAATAGATTTTAAATTGAATGATAAAGTAATTGAAATTTCTCCTATAAATATATCATTTGTAATGAGTGATTCTATCTATTCTATTTTTCCTAAATGTACTTTATATTTTAATGATTCAGATGGTTTATATCAAGAGTATCTATTGAGTGTTGAAGGTCAAAAAATAGAATTATCTTTTGGATATAAAGATAATTTTATAACTAATGCTTATTGTATAGATTCAGATCAATTAAAGTCAACTTTATCTACTGGAAAAGTAAATGGAATTATAGATATAAAATTAGTTCATTTTTATAAATTAAATCAGAGTAGAAAAGTAAAAAGTTACAATGAAATGATTAGTAAAATTATTAAAAAAATAATTCAAGGTACTTATTTTGATGATAAGCATATAGTTATAAATGATAGTGGAAGTACTGATAAATATTTTCAGCCTAATGTTTATGATTTTGATTTTATAGAAAATTATTTACTACCTGTTGCTTATTCTAATAATTCTAAAGATACTCCTTTTTATTGTTTTATAGATAATAATAATACTTTTCATTTTAGAAATTATATAGCAATGATGAATGATAACGCTAAATATGAATTAAAATATAGTGATGGTAATTTAGCTAACATTAGTCCTTATTCCTTTACTAATATTTCTCGATTTAGAACAGGAGCAGAATATACATATGATAAGCGTCATAGAAAAATATTTAATTTAGGTGATGATAATACAATTAATTTGGAAGAGGATTATATAACAGATTATCCTTCAGAAAGTTATGGTGATTTACCTATTATTGGAGATAAAGAAAATATAACAGGAGTACTTGAATTATTAGATGATACAGAAACAGCAGGGCTAAAAGAAATAAATAAAGGAATAAAAATTCAAAGTATGAGGAATACTTTTGCGCTTGAGCGTTTTCTTATAACACTACCGCTTAATCCATTACTTACAGCAGGAGTAAATGTAAATATAACTATTTATGATAGTACTAGTAGTGATAAAACTACTGCAAGTTTAAATTATTCTGGAGAGTATTTGATAGAGCGTAGTTTTCATACTTGGAATGGACAAAAGAATACTGCTGATACAAAACTTGTTATATCACGTAAAACAATGAAAAAGCTTAATTCTTCTGCTTTTAATATGAAAGATAAACTTTTAAGTTAGGCGGTTATAATGATACAACTTAAATTATATAGAGGAAAAGTATCTAATATAGATGATCCTGATAAGTTAGGAAAAATACAAATACGTATATTACCTGAATTATATGATAAGCAATTAAAAGATGATGATTTGCCTTGGTTTGAGCCTTTTTTCGGAACCAATGGTGATGAAATGAAAAAGCAGACCCCAAAAAAAGATACAATAGTTTGGTGTTTAATTGATGATATTTGGAAACGTAGATATTACTTAGATTATTTTAATAGAAAATCTTTTTTTGACTTTGATATTATAACAACAGCATTAGGAAGTATATCAGAAGTATCCAATAAGGAATATCAATATTTAGATTTTTATTTATACTCTGAAGGAAGTTTAGATTTTTTTAATAATAATACCTCTGAAAGAGGTACAATTTATAAAGATGGAACTTATGTATTTCATGATAAAGACGGGAACTTATTTGCAAATACTGTTAATAAAGCAATAAAAGTTTATAATAGTAAATCAAGCATAGAACTCCCTTCTGATGGAAAAGCAATAGTAAAAAGTTCAGTAAGTATAACTCTTAATGGATTAAAAGTTAATGTAACTGGAGGATCACTAGAAGTTAATGGATCTTGTGCTCCTACAGGAACAGGCGGATTTTGTGCGCTGGTAGTTGATCCTTTTACTGGTACTTTACATACTGGTAATACAATAAGTGGAACATAAAGGAGCAGTCTATATTATGGCAGGAATATCAGAAACAGGAAATGAATTAGGGGATGCTATAGCTAAAGTTACTTGTGATAAAATTGATGCTTTAAATATTTCAGATGAAGAAAAAATAAAATCTAAAAATTTAATTAAAACTGTATGGGAAGAAGATTCAACACAAATTATAGCTCATTTAGTAAAGTATTGCACTTTAGATGTGGTAAGTCATACAGAATTACAGAGTATATTAACAAGCTTTTGGACTTCAGTTGTTGCAGCTCTAACAACAACACCTATAGTAGGAAATGGCTCATTACAGCCTTATCCTTCACTTCCTGTAAGTATTAATATTTCAAGTTCTAAAAAGTATACAATTCAAAAAAATTAAAAAACATAACTATTGTATTATGGTAGAACACGTTGTTTTTGATTTGGACATGTATGGTGAAAAAGATTCACAAGGGCAAGTAAAAAAAATATATGATTCTGAAGCTCTAAAGCAATCATTCACTAAATGGATTGTAAGCCCAAAATTTAGTCGTATTAAAAGTACTTCTGGTGGAACTATCTTACAATATTTAGGAAAGCAACTATCAGATGATAATGCAATAAGTTTTAAAAGAGCAATTCAGGATGGATTAAAAAATGATTTTTATCCTACTATAGAACCAGTAAGTTTAAGTGTTACTCCTGATTATGCTAATAGAAAATGGAAAATTAAATTAATAGGTTATGTACCATTATTTAAAACAATTTTTAATTATGACGATTCTGTAAATAATTTAGGATCATAGGAATAAAGTATGAGCACAGCAAGTTTTAACTATACCGCTATTTTTAATAGATTATATAATACACTAAAAACAAAAGCAGATCATATGGACATGACTTCATATGGAACTAATGTTTTATTATTGGAAGATATTGCTACAGAGCTTGCATATGAAATGTTATATGATGAGTATTTAACTCGTGAAAATAAATGGAAGTTAGCACGAAACATGAGTAGCTTGGTAACTCAAAGTTATTTTCATAACTATGCAATTCCTAGAAAAATAGGAGCTAAAGGAACTTGTAGAGTTTCCATTTCTAAAGATTTTAATATAGCTACTCCTTATGAGTATCCTACTAAAAATATTCCAATTCCCTTATTTACAACTTTTAGTTATAAAGATACAAAATATATATGTATAGAAGATACTTTATATACAACTTCTGCTTTATTTTGTGATGTAAGTGTTATGCAAGGAATTTATAAATCTTATACTTACACTGCTTCTGGATCGAAATTTGAAACTATTCCTTTAAACAATAATAGTATAGAAAATACTGTTCTGTTTATTTATGTAAATAATATACAAGCCAAACCAGTTGACTCAATTTATGATGCAAGTAGTGATGCTTATTGTTTTTATATAGATTCTTTACCTGACATGACAGGTATAAAAATAAAATTTGGCGATGGAATATTTGGAAAACAATTAATAGCAGGTGATATTGTTTATATTCAGTATGTAGAAACACTTGGTTTAAATGGTAATTTATATTCTACAAATTTAATAGATACTATAGATAGTAATATTTATAATGTAAGTAGTGAATTAGTAGATCTATATGTAACAAATACTTCTGAAATTTCAGGGGGAACTGATGAAATTGATATAGATAAACTAAGAGATTTATCTCCAAAATTTTATCAAGCAGGTAAACGCGCTGGAACTTCTGAGGACTATAAAACAATTATAAATAGTTTTAGCTATATAAAAAAAGCAAATGTTTGGGGAAGCTATGAAACAAACATAGATAATAATCGTGATCCTTGGACATTCATTTCAGGTGAAGAAAATTGTGTTTATATAACTGCCGCTAATGATTCTGGAACTGATTTAACTACCTCTCAAAAAACACAGTTAGTAGAAGATATTTATCAAAAAAAACCTCCTACAGATATTTTATCTTATATGGACTTGAAATTAATAAATTTAAAGTTTTATGTAACTGCTTATATAAGTGATAAAAGCAAGACACTTAATTATATGAATTCTTTAATTATAGAAACATTGAAGGAAACTTATATTATTGATAATTTTGAATTTAAACAAAATCTGTATGGCTCTGATGTTTATTCATTAATAGATAATTTGAGTGGAGTTAGATATGCAGATATACAAGTGCTTATACTACAGTCTTTTGTTTTTGATAGTACTTATATTGGAAGCTTTACTGTAACAATGGTTCCAATTAATTATTCAGTCTGTAAAGTTTTAATAAAGCATAAAGATGATGCTTCATATAAACAAATTGCAAAAGTAAATTCTAATGGAAGTATAACTGGCTTAAATGGCTATGATACTACTGGTAGTGCTGTTGATTTAGCAGCAGGAACAGGACAATTTAAAGTTAATTCAGGTTTAAATAAGCCCTATGGTGAGTATAGTCTTTATTTTGAGTTTAATGTGGCTGATACTGAAAATATAATACTTACAAGTAGGGCACAAATAATAAATTATTTTGATAGTGATGTAAATTGTTTGTATTATACAGGAGTTTAAATAAATGATGACAGAAGAATTACTTACTAATAATCTTACTAAACGATTACATCCAAGTATTAAAAATAGTTTTTGGACTCAATTTATTGAAGCTATAAGTTCTGAAATATGGGTAGAGCATGAAGAAAAATTTTTAAAGCAAGATATGTTTAATATAGATACTTTAACATCTGAAGAAATATGTGCTTTGGCTCAAGACATGTTAGGATATACAATAGATTTAAGTATTAGTAATGATTTAGATTTTGTTAAAAAAGTTTTTAGAGCTATTCCTTGGTTAATAATAAATAAAACTGTTTATTCTTCATTCGATTTTATATTTAAATCATTGGAAATGACTGGATATGTTTATTTGATGTATTTTAGTAGTGCTAGTTCTAAATTATTAAGACTTTTAGATAAAGATGCTATTTGTAGAAAAATAGATAACTACTATGATTTTACTACTCCTTTTTATTGGTTTATACCTGATAAAACTACATCAGTAAATCTATTACAAAAAACTCCAACTCTGGATTCTGATTTATACGGCGTAGACGGAGATGAAGTTTACTATCTTGATAAAAGTATAGAGAAACTTACAAAGCATTTAGCACTAGAATATAACTTAATTAATTATGAAGAGGTAAGAGGAGTTAAATATTTATTTCAAAAAAAGTATTTAGACTATTTAAAAAATAATGGAAATTATTGTAAGAAGGTTACTGATATTCCTCATTATGGTTGTAATTTAACTTTTCCTATAGATTTTAGAAATGGGACAACTAATTTTATTCCTGATTTAAGCATGAATATAGCAACGTATGATTTTTATGATAATATATTTGAAGACTTGATGATAACAGGAATAGTTGAATATGAAGATGGTACAGAAACAGAGTTAGGTTTGTATGCAGTAACTATTGAAGAAATTTTATATTATGAAGAGTTTATAATGATTTTGGGACTATTTAAATCTCGTATTGGGAGTAAGATATTTAAAAATATTGGAATAATAACAACATATAGCTCTACGTTAAATACTAAAAATATTGTAGAGTCAAAAGTAAGCGGAACTTTATCTTTTTCAGATGGTAGTAAAGTTACTTTTATTGATGATGGAACAGGGAGCTTATATAATAAAGATAACTTATTTTTAAGTGGAACAATTGAATATACTACTGGAAATTTTACTCTAAATTTATTTAATTATACCTCTAAAAATCCTGTTATTGGAGAAATAACTGATCATTTAACCTATGAAACAGGTTATACTGTTATTAAAGAAGGAACGTTAAAATTAAGTTTTGATATAGATGGAACTACCTATACTGCATCGGATGATAGTAATGGACATATTATATCTCCTTATTTAACAAATAGTACTATAGTCTATAGTACAGGAGTTTTATATTTTGAAACGATTTATACTATAACTAATTGTAACTCTTCTTTTAGCTCTCGTAATGACTATATATATTCTTCAACTCCTACACATATTTGGATAGACTATCAAATAGATGATAATGTTAAATTAAAAGAAGTAAATATTTATACAGATGTTTATGCCACTAATAAACTTTTATTAAATGCTACTTTTCCTTATATAGAAATGCAGGATTTAGACCAGCATGTTTCATTACAATTTTTAATTCGCGCACCGGGAATTAACTTAGATAGTCTGGATATTGGAAAGCGTTTTGATAATACTCCTTTCTTACGTGTTGATAGAAGTAGACGATTTAACTAACTATTATAATGTAATTATAAAAGGAACTTTTGTATGGGATCAGTAAATACAGGAACACAGATAAATACATTTTGTTATGAAAATGCGGCAAGTAGCGCAAGTTTCAATACTATATTACATAATTTAATTTCTGAAGGAATCTATAAAGGTGGGATACTAACTCGAATAAGTGATGTTTTGTGTTCATTAGCACCTACTGTTGTAGTTATTTCAGATCCGGCTGAAAATGTAACTATTCGTTGTCAAACGACCACTAATGCTACATTAGCTATAAGTGAAGAAAGTAATTATATAATTATGAGATTAACTTGGCTTAATCAAGTAAATAATTATGTAGATATAATTCCTGTTTCTGAATCTTACTTGCTAGCTAAGGATATAGTACTTGCACGGGGGGTTTACTCAAGTGGGGTATTAGTTAGTTTTGATTATTCTGTTAAAACATTAAATATATTTGATACATTGACTAATGCTATAGCAGACAATACAGATGCATTAAATACAGCTATTATAAATTTAAATAACTCTATTAACTCAAAATATCCTTCATCAAGTATGACACAAGTAGGTGGTTCAGGTACTTATGGAAATAAAGGAATACTTACTTCAGATTTAGGATTTTTACCTGTTTCTTTTATAGCTTTTGCACAAAACGCTTCTGATCTAGGATTATCAAATGCGGGAAGCTCTAATTTAGTTGCACGAGAAAATCATGTACATGATGTTTGTGTTCCATTTACTACTATAGGAAATGTCTCTGCTGATTATGAAATAAAGCTTAATGTGAAAGAGTCAGTTACTTTAACCGCAACTACTACATTTACTTTAGCTACTATTAATTTTAGAGTAAATAAAGAAAATTGGTTTGATATAACAATTTACAATGATCTTAATAAATTAGTTTATTTTCCGAGTACTTGGAAATGGATAAATAACGTAAGTTCTCCTATAGGTACTTTACGTTTTAATTTGATAGGATGGTGTTCTGATGGAATAAATTGGAATGTTGGTTACACAGTGTTAGGAACATAAATAATATTAGGAACATAAAGTATGAATAATTTCTTTTTTAAGAAAAGACTACTTTTATTAAAAGGCTATACAAGATTTTTTGAAGTTGATAATATAAGTTATTTAGATAACAATGAATCTCCTTTAGATGAAGCAAATGAAAACAGTCCTTTTATAACTCAATGGGTAGTTAGTGCAGGTGATAGTGTAACTTTGCCGTTATCAGAAAATCCGATATGTGTTTATAGTTGCACAGTAGATTGGGGTGATAATAGTATCTCTTCTATTACGGCTTATAATGATGCTAATAGGGTTCATACTTATACTAATGCAGGTACATATAATATAAGTATTACAGGAACTTGTACTGGATGGAGTTTTTCAGATGTTGATTCAAATAGGTTACTTGTTACTAAAATAATTAATTTTGGTGGTGGAAAAAACTTTGATGGATTTAACTACTTATATTATGCATTTAGGAATTGTACTAATTTAGTAGACGTAGGATCTTCTTCTATAAAAGAATATGGAGAAACTATAATTATTGATTATTTATTTTATGGATGTATAAATTTAAAGAAAGTATATCATGAAATATTTAAAAAATTAATTAGTATATCAAGTATTTCATATTTATTTCAAGCATCAGGAATATCAGAAATTCCAGAAGATTTATTTAAGTATAATACTCTTATAACTGTATTTAATAATAATTTTAGTTTTTGTCAAGGCTTAACATCTATTCCAGAAAATTTATTTAAATATAATACTGCGGTTATAAATTTTTACTGGAATTTTGCAGGCTGTACTTCACTTACTTCAATTCCAGAAAATTTATTTAAATATAATACTAAAGCAATTAATATGGATACATGTTTTGGAAACTGTACTTCACTTACTTCAATTCCAGAAAATTTATTTAAATATAATACTGCAATTCAAAGTTTTAAGCAAAGTTTTCAATCTTGTATTGGTCTGACAATTATTCCTTCTGGTCTTTTTTATACTAATACTGAAGTTGTTCGTTTTGATAATACTTTTTATAATTGTAGCCATTTAACATCTATTCCAGAAGAATTATTTAAAAATAATACTAAAGTTCAATTATTTTATGAATGCTTTAGAGATTGTCCAAAGCTTACTTTAAATAAATATATTTTTTATTCCTCTGGAGAAGAATCAACTAAATTTTTAAATAAAACTGTTAATTTTACAAACTGTTTTTATAGAACTTCCTTTACAGGAGTTCAAGGCATAGCTCCTGAACTATGGTTATGTGACTTTGGAACAGGAACAGCTACAAAAACCGACTGTTTTGCTGGTGCTGGAAATAGTGTAACTAGTTTAAGTAACTATGCAGATATACCTACAGAATGGGTTTAAAAATTTGTAACTATTATATAAAGATATTTATATAGAACATAAAGGATATTAGCATGGGAAGTACAAATTACGGTTCACAAACAATTACTTGGAAATATAAAAATCCATCAACTTCTGAAAGTTTTAATCAGTTATTATATAATATATTACCTGTAGGAATTTATGAAGGAGGTATTTTAACTATTTCAGGAACTTCTTTAAATGTAGCTCCGTTAACTGTTTTTATAAGCGATCCAAATTCAGATTTGGCAGTACGTTGCAGTACTGTAAATAGTTATCCTATTCCTATAACTACTGATACTCCTTATGCAGTATTGCGGCTAAGTTGGCAGAATACAGAAAATAATTATGTAGATTTCCTTGCACTAGCTAAATCATCTATACTTACCGGTTCAGATATTGTTTTAGGAAAAGGAGTATATGTAGATAATAATCTAACTTCAATAGATAGTAGTGAACGTACAATTCCTTCTTTTTTGCGCGCTGATAGTACTGCTACGCTGGTTGCAGGAGAAAATTTAACTGCTGGAAAAATTTGTTATTTAAATTCAGATGGAAAAGTTTACATTGCCAGTAATGAAAGTGCTTCTACCAGTACAGGATTGCTTTTTTATTCAAAATATGATATAGCAATGAATTCTCGTGGACTGTTTATGATTCGTGGATGGGTTCCAAGTAGTGCTATTGATGATGGAAGCATTTATTACTTAGGACTAGCCGGAGCCATGACTTTAACTGCACCTACAGCTATAGGATCAGTGAGTCGTCAAATTGGTGTTGCTTTATCAAATACTGAACTTTATTTTTCTCCTGATGTAAATGCTAATTTAATAAGTGCAGATAGAATTACTCCACTTGAAGCAATGAAAGCTTGGAGTTCTACCTATGCTTATAGCTTTAATGAAGTTTGCTGGTACTTAGGACTACCTTATAAATCGCTTACTGCTGGGACAGGGACTAATACTAATCATGTTCCTACTAATACTACATGGTGGGAAGCAGTAGTAACAGGTGGGGGTACAAGTTCGGGTAGTTATAATGTAGGATATAATTTTACTAATGGTCAGTTTGAAACAACTGCTGCTGACTGGATAACTTATAAAAACACTGTAAATCCTTCTGCAAGTGTACCTGATACAGGAACAGGTGGAACAGTAAGTGCAGTAGCTTTTACTCGTAATAGTAGCAATGCTTTAAATGGAAGTTATGATGGATTACTTACTAAAGTAGGAATATCAGGTATAGGTGAAGGTGTAGCTTATGATTTTACTATTGATCGTGGTAGTTTAAGTGTTCCTGTTCAAATAAGCTTTAACTATAAAACGTCTAATAATAGTACTGATGGTTATTACTCTGATGACTATGTAGGTATATATCTTTATGATAAAACAAACAATACTATTATAAATTGTAATATTACTAACATTCCTGCTACTTATGGGGCCGTTGGTTACTTCCAGACATTGTTTATTCCGTCAACTTCTACAAGTTATCGAATTATTTTACATGTACAAACAAGTACTACTACTAAATGGTTATTTAATATTGATAATGTACAGGTAGGAGCAAAAGGTGTAGCAGCAGGAGCGGCTATTAGTACTTGGATAAGTTATTTACCTACTGCTATTAATGTATCAGGAAGTTTTTCTCAAGCTTTTTGGAAAAGAGAAGGAAGTGATTGTTTAATAAAAATAGCTTTTACTTTAAGCTCTGCTCCAACAGGAATAATTGGTTTTAATGTCTTACCCGCAGGTTTAACTATAAGCTCTGATCAAGTTCAACTTATTTCAAGAGCTATTGGAAATTTAAGTACGGTAGCAGGAATAGCTCAGGGAGTTTTAGTTATAACTTCTTCAGGTGTTATTAATATTTATTCTTCTGCTGGTAACTGGAATGCCTCTGTACCGGGAGCTTGGGCTTCTGGTCATACAATAAACTTAGAAATACGAGTTCCAATTTCACAGTGGACTTCTAATGTAAACTTAGCATCAGATTTTTCAGAGTTCGCTTTTAACTCGCAGAGTGTCATAAATACCAGCGACACCAGTAGTTTCGGTATTGGACCGGGGGGAGCAGCAATACTAGCAAACACAGTTCAGACAACTTACGACGCACAGTTTGCTAAAGAAATTCAAGCAACAGACCACGTATTTATAGAGGTACACTCTGTAATCAATGGTGCATGGGTGCCTGTTGAACAGGCTTGCGGTGGATGGTTAGGTTCTTTGGGTCTCACGGCCTACCAAGACTCAGTATATAATCTTGGTTTTGGACTTTCATTCCCTTTAGCAAGTAAAAAAATTGTAAGGGTTATTCAAGGTCAATGGGGCCCTTTTTCTACAGCGGGAACAGGAGTAATATTTTGGTCTGCTGTTATTCCTACATACGACAGATGGCGAGTCCGTAAAGTATCTAATGGTAATATGGCTGAAATACCAAGTGTGGTAAGAGCAGAGTATAGTTCTGCTACTGCTGTAGCATCCGGAGCTTATGAAGTCTATAGCTTAAAAGTAGAAGATACTCATGGTGCTTATAATAGCACTACTGGATTATTTACTATACCTATATCTGGTATCTATGAGCTATCTGGATGTCTATCAGTAGTAGCTACTACTGAGGTAGATATCTATAGAAATGGGATACTTTATAGATATCTTACCACTGCATCAGCACGATCCTTATATTCTACTACTATAAGATTAATACAAGGAGATACCATTGGTATAAAAACTGCTAGTCAATCCACTGTGGCTGATTCATTAATGTTTATTGCATTTACTTGGTTAGGAAAATAAGTAAATAAATAATTTTTATTAACTTATTTCTTATACTAACCGCTTAAAATAATTTAATATTTATAAGTAGTTAGTCTAATTATGACTTATCCTTCATTCGTAGTATTCAATAACTGCTACAAATGGCCTATTTGTTGCGTTTCCTGTTGCATCCTGAGATGCTTCCAGATAAATATTTAATGCGCCAGTCTGCATAGTTACTTGCAATTGTGTTCCTCCAGTCGATTGTCTAAAACCAAATGGCATTTTTGTAACTCCATCTCCTATTGTAATAAGCCCATTAACCGATATTATTTTAGTCGCATCCAAACCATGAGCATAACTGACGCCAGCGTTTATAGCAGGTGTCGTTCCTCTTATAATCTTTTTATGAATTCTTTCTCCACTTGTTGCTGTAATAAAATCATTACGAGTTTCAGCCATATTACCATTAGATACTTTACGGACTTACTTAAACATAAAAGGACAACTTCTTTTTAGTATTGCTTCTACTACTTTATTAGAGCTTTCCTTTTCTTCTTTAACTTTTTTCATTAATTGATTATAGCGTAGTATTATAGTTCCTGCACTCATCTTCATAAGCATTGGCTCAGGTACAGGATAGCCATAGTATTGTAAGTCAAATAGCATTTGTGCTATTTTCTTTTGAGATAAAGGTACAAACATAGCCCATGAGTTTAAGTTAAAATAATTATTATTATGATTCTGTATCAATGAAATCGTTGGGTTGAAAAAGAAACCTCCGAGTAACTTCTTTCTGTAGCTCTGGACTATAAAAAGTTACATCAGGTAAAAGCCCAAATTCATTTTCTGAATTCCATACATCAAACTTTTTCCATTGACCTCTATTAATAAACTTAGCACACTTAATATGCTCACTTATTGTTTTAGGCTTATTACTTCCTGCTTGAATAACGGACAGGCTTGTTAATACAGAAATATAAAGATTAGTATACTCCTCTGTAAACTTTTCATACATCTGTCTATCAGATTCAGGAATTTTTTCATATTCTGCATACATTAATTGTTCATTTTCTATTTTCTTTATGCGCTCTATTTCTATTTCAATATTAGATAATTGTCTTATATCTTTTTCAAAATGTTTATTAACATACTCTTCTGCTTCAAGCAAATCTTTTACTCGTATCATGCGCATAAGTGTAGTCATAGTCTTTCCATTTATTTCCATACTCAAATCCAATGGTTCTGAAAAGCTATCTTTTAATTGACATGTTTTTATATTACCAATAGGTATAGTTGCTATGGCTATATTTTTAGGATTATCTAATTGACCTTCTTCTTTTCCTTCAGGTAAATCAGGGTTTATATAATATTTTTTTTCTATTGTTTTACTAACAAATGAACCAAACAGTGTAAAAGTAATTTGTAGTAATTCATTTAAGTGAAAGTAAGTGCAATCAAAGTTTTCTAGTACCATATCATTTAAACATTTAGTAATACGCTTGATATTATCTCGTTCGTTTTTAGATAATGAAATATGATTAAGTTCTTCTAGACTAAAATCTCTAAAATGCAAAGTCATTGGTGCATTTAATTTTTCCATACTGTCTAAATTAACAGAGATATAACCATAAGGAATATCTTTATAACTTAATTCTTTAACTTTTTTAGTAGAAGTCTCTACCTTATCTATAAATTCTTCTATAACAGGAGTTTCAATAATTTTTTTACCAAATAATTTCTCTTGATCTAATGTATCTTCATTTATATCACTCATAATTTAGTCCTTTATTTTAATAATGTCTTTTAAAAAGAAAGTAGTAGTGTTTAATACACTTCCAGTATACCAGCTACAAAGAACAGTAGCTTCATAAACTTCTTCTACTTTCATAAAAAAGCTTCCATTTATTAATTTTACTGTATTCTTCTTTTCAATAGTAGCATTCATATTATAATAGTTATTTTTCTAAATTTTCAAAAAATTCAGTTACTACTTTATCAACTTTTATTTCAAGCATATTGATAGGCTTCTTTAATCCTAATCCTTCAAATGTACGTAATCTACTTAGTGCTACATAAAATTGACCTGTAGTAAAACTTCCCGTACCTATATCAAGATAAATATTATCTAATGTTAGTCCTTGACACTTGTGAGCGTTTAATGCAAAAGCTAATTTTAATGGAAACTGAATATATTTACCAACAACAGTATGTTCTATCTTTTTACTATTTAAAGTATAGTCATATGATTTCCATGTATATTTAGAAATAGAGTAATGCATACCTGATTTGTCTACAATATATATTTTATCATCTTCTAATCTAGTTACTTCGCCAATCATTCCATTGTAAACACCTTCTGTGTTAGCACATACCATTACTTGAGCACCGACTTTTAAAATTAGTTCTTCAGGAGCAGTGAAATCTTTTGCTTTTACTTTTCCAAAACTTTCTGCATAGTAGGTTTTACTATCAGATTGTATTAAATCCAAATACATTTGATTTATGTTATCTGCTATTGCATTAGTATAGCAAACATACAGGTAATGATTATATTTATCCATATAATCACCCTCGTCGCAAACAAAATTATTAATTTCTTTTATATCATCTATTGTTTGTAATCCTTTACGAATTCTGTGAAGTATATTAATAAAGGTAGTATCTGTTTGTCGATGAATCTTTTCCATTACGAATTTTTTAAAAATACTTTTCTGGTATACATCACTATTGAAAAAGTAAAATCCATTTTGTCCATATCTTTCGCTAAGTACTGTATATTCATTAGAACCTTTTTTAACAACAGGAGGTAATTGATATAAGTCTCCAAATAATATTAATCGTTTTCCAGCAAAAGGGATATCACTGTCTAAATGATGTCGTAAGAATAAGTCTACACTATCAAACATATTAGGATTAACCATACTTATTTCATCAATAATAAAAACGTCAACAGCTCGAAGTATTTGCATTCTCATGCAGTCTTCCTCATCCGACTCTTCACCAAAGCTAAGTAAAGATTTCATACAATCATCATCACTTAATAAACAAGGAGGAAACTTAAAAAAATTATGAAAAGTAACGCCTTCTACATTTACTGCACTGACCCCTGTAGGACAAAGAATTACTACATTTTTATTAAAAATTTCAGGGTCTTTGATTACTTTAAGTAAAGTGCTTTTACCACAACCAGCAGGGCCAGTTATAAACATATTGTCAGTAGTAGTAAATAAGCATTCAAGTATATCTTTAGTTACGTCATCAATAATAAAATCAGGGTATTTTTCCTGTATTGTTTTCATATTGCTTCCTTATAAATAATCTATTTTATCATTTTTACTAAAATATATCAATAACTAACCTTCAGTATATTCTGTCTTAGGATTGAGTTTACTAATTAAAAGATTAATTAATTGTACCTGATTAGCAGGTAGTCCAGAAATTGCTTTATTGATTGGATCATTAGCATCATTTGATCGTGCTTGTAATATAGGAGAAGGAAGATTATTAGTTGCTTTGAACAATCCAAGTATAGATTCTGTTTCTGCTATTTTTAATCGTATGGCAATTTCTTTCCTTTCTATTTCTTGAGCTTCGACTCGAATAAGCTCATCTATTTCAAGTCTATGTTCTGTAATCATGTTAAGTTTTTCTTTTTTTATAGCATCTTCTATATCAGTATCAAAAGAGTCTTCACTCATTTTTTTAAGTTTATCTAATCGAGCAGTCAAGTATCCTATAACTGAATTTCGTAAATCATTTTCAGTCAAAGTAAGAACACTACTATTGTCTAGCTTATGTGCTAAATCATTATTAGTACTTATAATATCATTCATAATTATTCCTTGTCTTTACTATTTTGATCTTCAGAATCATTTAAACTAAACAAGTCTAAAAGTTCATCAGAAATTTTATTATTTAATTTTACTATTTGTTTTCCGTATTTAATACTACTTATATCTTGATAAGGTAACTCTTTTTTAATTTGATCCCAATCCATGTGTTTAATTTCTTTTAAAAAATAGCAGGTGCTTGCAATAATTAAATCCCTAAATTCAAATTTATCAGGAATAGTAATTGTTTTACCACTAAACCGAGTTACTATTTTTCCTAAATTTTCCAGTCCTACTTCTTTATATAAAGTTCCTAATGTAGGATTTTCTTTTCCATATAAAGCAATACTAATTATATTTAGAAATATTTCATAATCTTCGGGTTCATCTTTTGAAAATAAATCATCTATTTGATTTATCCAGACATCTTTTTTGTTCATAAATGACCTTCTTTCTCGTATTCTGTAATATAGTTGCGGATTATAATAATGCTTTTTTCAAAATATTCAAAATAATCTTTTTTATAATAGTTGAAAAACTCTATAAAATAAGAATTCTTTTTATTATTAAAAAACTCTTTTAAAAGAAAAACTAATATGTATCCAAACTGAGGTGATAGCTCTTGACAGGTTTTTTTATAAATAGCTTCAATCAAGTTTAGTAATTCAAATACTAATTTATCTTCATATAGTAATTTATCCATATCATGAGATAATTCTTGTTCTTCCAAATAATTTAATAAAGTTTTTTCATCTTCTGTAGTTATTTTAGTATTACTTGTTTTAAGAGGAGTATTATAACTAACTTCATTTTTTTGATACTCTTTCTTCTTAGGATTATACATAGGATATAAAACTACTTGAGAAAAGTATCCAATGAAAGAATCTTTAATATAAAAGCTTGGTTTATTATATAATTTAATTATTTTTTCTAAGGAATCCAGTATAAGGTCATCTAATTCATCATCTTGAACTATAAAACTATTACTCTTTAATTTACCAATTATTATATTTCGTAATATTTTTTTTACACCTAATAGAAAAGCTCCAAAAGATTTATCATCTCTATAGAGCATATATTGATCTTGTAGCTTATGTAAAATAACTTCATCTACAGGCATGTTCCATATATCACTTCCACAATGAGGACATTCTTTTGGATATATATTGTTTTCATCTGATTTTATTTTTGCTTCACATACATTACACGTTTTTGATCTTGCCATATGAAATAATTCCTTATACTAATAGTTATATAAGGGAATTATGTACCTAATTGACCCAATGTGTCAATATCCTAAATTTTATCTAACTATTATAATAGAGGTTACTACTTACATTTTATGATTATTTATAAGGCTTATAAAGTTAGGATTTATCCTAATACTACACAAACTACTCAAATAAATAAAACATTAGGATGTTGTAGAGCTTTATATAATATGATGTTGTATGAAAGAATACAAACATACACTTTATTAAAAGATGATAAACGTAAACTATATGAGCATAAATATAAAACTGAAAAAGAATATAAGCAGGAGTTTGAATGGCTAAAAGAAGCTGATAGTCAAGCTCTACAGCAGTCTCGTATTAATTTAACAACAGCCTATAGTAATTTCTTTAAATCTTTATCTGATAAAAGAAAAGGGAAGTCTGGATTTCCAAAGTTTAAAAAGAAAAAAACTAAAAATAGTTATAGAACAACTATGACCAGTGAAAAATCTGTAGAGATATTAAATGATAAAATAAAGCTTCCAAAAATTGGTTGGGTAAAGTTTAGAAATAAAATGAAGCCCTATAATGGTTGTATAAAAAATGCTACTGTATCTCGATCACCTACAGGGAAGTTTTTTGTTTCTATTTTGTTTGAATGTGATATTGATATAAAACCTGTTGTACAAAAGTCTAACCCGAAAATCAAGGGTTTAGATATGAGTATGGATAGTTTTTATATAGATGAATATGGGAAATCTCCTGTTAATTTTGAAAGACTATATCGAAAAAATGAGCCTAAGTTAAAACACTTACAACAGCAATTATCTCGTAAGCAGAAAGGATCAAAAAATTGGTATAAAAGTATTCATAAAATTAATGTAGTTTATGAAAGTATTACTAATAAACGAAAAGATTTTACTAATAAATTATCCAAAAAATTGATTACTGAAAATGACGTAATAGTTGTAGAAAGCTTATCATTAAAAGGAATGAGTCAAGCCTTAAACTTAGGAAAATCTGTTATGGATTTAGGCTATTCAGAATTTATTAGACAATTACGTTATAAATCTTTATGGTATAATAAAACTTTGATTGAAGCTGATAAATGGTTTGCAAGTTCTAAGACTTGTAACTTTTGTGGATATAAGAAAAAAGATTTACAATTATCAGAAAGAGTTTGGATGTGTCCTAATTGTGGAAAAGAAATCAGTCGAGATATGAATGCTGGAAGAAATCTTGTAGATTATGGATTACAAGAATTAAATTTAGAAAAAATAGGGTGGGGATCATCCGAATTTAAGCCTGTGGAGAAGAAGACCTCTGGTATAGAGAAATCTATAGTAAGTCATGCTTCGTTGAAGCAGGAAAATAGAAAGATTGACACTTTGGTCAATTAAGTACATAATTCCTTAGTTAATTTTTGATAATTACTGAATCTAGCTTTTCTAATTCAACTATTTTATATTTTTCATTATCAATTGTCTTTGTAATAACAGGTAAAAATTTATTTAGTCGAAGTAGTTCCTCTAATTCCTTTTTTAGTATAGATTTTTTTCCTAAACTTATCAAGGTATTTATATACTCAATATCGAAGAACATAATATTAAAATACTCTCGTGACTTCCATAAGCCTAATACAATTAAAGAATAATTAGGAACAGATAGTTCTTTTCGGATAGTAGTTAAATTGCGTAATTGATGAGGCTCTATTTTATTAAAATTAAAAGCATCAATTTCTTTTTTAAATTTACACTCAATATAAGCAGGTAAATGATTAATAATACCATATCCATCATAAGGCTTTTGAGTTCTACTATCATCGCTTATTTTATGATAGTGTCCGCTATTTATATAGGCTGAATCACTAATAATCTTGTTCAGATCAGTTTCGTTCATAATTTCTCACTTTATACTGTAATAGTCATAAAGTGAGAAAACAGCTATTTCAGCCGTTTTAAAAACTTAGTATTGCCTTGTTTAATCCACCAAGAGGATGCAAAGAAATTATTTCTTTCTTTATCATAAAAAATATTTGATTTTGGTATCCAACTGTTTTCAGTACCCCAACTAAGCATACATGCTTTTTCTGTTTGTCGCACTATACTCTTTGGTGGTTCTATAAGCATAGTACATTTAGTTTTAGTTCCTAAACAAACAGTAGAAAAATTTACTTCTGTTTTAACTTCACTTAGTTCTGTAGGTTTATTAAAAACTCGTTCAGCATTAGGATCATATTCTGGCATTCCGTCTTCATCATACTTACTAATTACAACCGGCTCTTCATGCATGTAAGCATTAAAAGGATTTGTTTTATTAGACACAAACCACAGCTTATATTTTGCACGAGTAACACCTACATACAAGCAAAATTGTTCATCCAATAAATCATAATCAGGAAAGGTAGCAAACTTAGATATATCCAAAAACACATAGGGTAAACTCATGCCTTTGCTTGCATGAACTGTAAACAAACACACTGCTTTTGACTTTGTTTCTGTATCAGAAGCAAAAGTAACTTTCATATAGTTTTCAAAATTAAGTAAGTCACCTTTAAACTGTGAACAATAAATTTCATTTAAAAGTTTAAGAATATCATAGCGCTCTTCATTGCCTGTTCCTGTCTCATCCTTTTTGTTCATAAATTTAAAGTCTTTCATATCCATTGCAGTAGCTATATCCATAAAGATATTTGAACTTTTAGACTCAATAAACTGATAACAATCAAGTATTTTTCTAGCTACTCCTGTAAAAGCCTTTTTACGTTCTTCACCAATATCTTTAATTTTAGTAGTATTTACATGTTCAACAAGATTAAAGATAGTATCACCTTTAAAATCATCAAATAGTTTTGAAATCATAGTGTTATCATAACCAACATTATAATTTTCAAATATAATATCAAGACAAACTATATTTACTTTTTTAAAACACTGTAGTACTGCAAATACAAACTTTACTTCTTTTCGTTGTAGTATGTTTCCTCCTTTTAGTACAGCAGGAATTCCATTTTCCATGAGTGCTTGTGCATATTTACCTAGCTGGCTATTTACTCGACTAAGTATAAATATATTATCATATGGAATTCCTTTTATGTGCAAACTTTTAATCTGATCTGCAACATACTGGAATCTATCTGCTTCTTCACCTATAACAAAAGTAGTAGGTTCACTTGATTGATTGGTTTTAGTAGGAATTTTATATTTATCATCAATTTCCATATCTTCACAAATATTATTAGCAATAGTACTAATGGTATTTCCAAAACGAAAAGTTTCATTCAAATAAAATATTTTACTATTCCATTTGTTTGCAAGCTTTAATAGTTCAAAAGGATCTGATTTATTAAAACGATATAATGTCTGACAGACATCGCCCATGATACAAAAAGTATGATGCTCATCAATAATAACATCAAGCATTTGAGTAACAATGACTTGAGTATCCTGACACTCATCCAGAATAAGAATATCAAATTTATTTCTAACTTCTTCTGCAATGCTTGGATATTTCATGAGCATGATAGTACAGATAATAATCAAATCATTAAAAGTATAACTATCAATTTTTTCCATATAAGTAATTACATTTTCCAATACTTTTTTTGTTTCAATATCAGGTGCTTCCATATCTTCTGGTAGTGTTAAATGCCATCGAACATAGGAATAATATTCAATGATAGTATCAGGACTAATTTCATTATTAATTTTTCCATTATTCATCATATAGCTAATGGATTTTTTAATAATACCTTTTAGCTGGTCTTCTGCCAGAATATTCATGTTCTTTTTTACACCAGCATAAGTAGGATATTCCTGCAATAAGTGATAACAGAAGCTATGAAAGGTACTAATGTATAATTGTTCAAACTGTTCTTTGGTTAGAGTTGAATTTAATTTTTTTCTCATTTCAGACGTAGCAGACCTGCTGAAAGAAAATACATATATTCTGGTTGGATCTACTTTCTTTTCTTTGATTAAGTATTCAATTTTATTAGTAAGTACAAAAGTTTTTCCACTACCTGCTGAAGCCAATACAATAGATTTTTTATCATCTGATTTAACAATAGTCTGTTGCTGTTCTGTAAGCATTTTATAAGTCCTTATATTATATAGATATATAAATTTCTAACTGGTTTTTATATTATATAGATATTAGTAATCCTTTGTCAATTAGTAAATTAATTTATTTTTATAACTATTATAAGTAGATAAGAGGTAAATTATGTCAAAAGCAGATATAGAAAAATACTTTGTGTATATTTTGTGTTCAATAATCTTTGGTTTAGGATTAGTTTTTTATCCTACTATTATAAATGATGTAACGTTAGCTTATGTAAGTATTATAGGTGTATTCTTAGGTATTGATATGGCAAATACTTTAGTAAAAACTAATAATCTACCAGAAGGTCAATATCAGCCTATAAAAAAAGATCGATATGTTGTTTGCTTCATAATTACAGGACTTTTCTTTTTAACAGAAATGATTCTAAAAAAGAAGTTTGATATAGATCTTGAAGGTAGTGCAACCGTTTTAACTGGAGCTATCTTTTTAATTGGTAGCATTTTCATAGCAAATTTGGAAACGAACAAACTTCTTACTGGAAAAGCACCAGAAGCTCCTATTAAAGATAATAATATTATTAAAGAAGAGATAAAATAATGAGTTTACAAATTACAGAAAAGTTTTTAGATAAGAATGAATATAACCGTCCGGGTACTAACTTAGTTTCTGTTATGGCTATAGTTATGCATTGGACTGGTCGCGCTGACCAAACATATGATGATGTTTGGACTTACTTTAATAAAAGTTGTGTAATAGATAAGCATTATAGCTCTGCTCATTATATCATAAATAAAGATGGGAAAGTTTATTATTGTGTACCTGAAAATGAAATGGCCTATCATTGCGGTAGTAGTCAAATAGATCCAGTAAGTAAAGTAATTTATACTGATAAAGCACGAGAAATATTTGGAAAATATGCCAACTTGGAAAAATATAGTGATTCTAAATTAGTTAAAAAATCACCTAATCAAGTCAGTATTGGCATAGAAATGATACCGTCGCAAGCTGATGGTACTTTTAGTCCAGAAACACTTGAATCAGCAAAATGCTTAGTGCAAATGCTTATGAAAAAGTATACAGTAAGTGTATCTGATGTTATAACACATAATCAAATTTGCGGATGGAAATCATGCCCGAAAGCATGGGTAGATCATCCTGAACAGTTTGAAGAGTTTAAGAAAAGCTTGACAGCTTAAATAGTCAATTATAGAATATGAAATATAAATTAATTATAACTATTATAATATGACAACTGGACAACATATAAAACAAGTATTAGGTTTAGAAAAGTATGATAATATATTCATAGCCAAAGGATTACGCTCTGGTGGTAAAGGAATGTATTTCATATTTTTCAATAGTAAATTTCCAAATGCTTCTATTAATCATACTAAAATTCTACGTCATCAAAAGATGGATATTTATCGTGGTGAGCATATAAAGCGAGATATCAAGCAGCGAGTAGAATATTTTCCCTTTGAAAGCCTAGACTTGTTTGATAAAGATATTGCTAATGATTATATTGTGTTATATGACTTATGTGATTATAATCGAAGTTTACGTTATGACTTTTTTACGGAGAGTACAGAAGAGTACACTAAGCTGATGGAGTATGCTTATACTGATGCAATGGCAGAAGATATGCGATTATTGAAGTATTGTAAAAAGTTTGAAGGAAAGCTGGAAGAAATAACAATCCCTGAACTTAAACAAGTCAATTCTTTAACAAGTGATTTAACAAAAAAATATAAAGATATACGTGATGAAGTTCAAGGAAGAGCTAATACTAACACTAAATTCTTAAAAACTGAAATTATAGGAAGCTCTGGATCAATAAGATTTTATTTTATAACAGAGGCTACTTCTGTTTTAGATAAACAAGGAAAAGTAGGACACAAAGTTACAGGAGAATCAAAGAAACAATTTAATCCAGAAACTAATAAGCTTGAGCCAAATCCTTCACAAACTTATACTTTAATGCTTCAGTTAGAAAATGTATTACCTAATAATACTTATAAAGGTGAACCTTGGATATATGTATATGATGGTGAAGCTATAAATTCAAAACTTATACTTGATCTTATCAACGTTGCGGATGTGAAATTATTTTCCACTGATCCGAGCTATACCTACCAAGGATTCTCTTATAAGCTCACTAATCTTTCTGCAAATATTTATCCTAATACAATACCAGACAGTCATTGGAGAGCTAAACATGGTGATGCTGTATTAACAAAACATTGGAATAGCTTACTTAGTGCTGGCTATATCGAGTTTGTTTCAAATCAACTAGCAGTAAGCTTATTTAGTCAATTAAAAAAATTAGGTTATGTTGATTCTAAAACTAAAATTTTAACAGCCCATCCGGAAAATTAACTTTTAATTAAAGGGACAGCAGGTTCCAGCCTGTTGATTGATGTATGATTCCATCAATCTAACCTTTTTATTATAAAAAATAAATTCTAACTATTACTATATAGAGACTGGAATCTCTTAAAAGGTAATAAAGAATCATGTCAAAAAAATTAACTCAAGAAGAATTTATTAAACGCGCAAATAAAGTTCATAACAATAAGTATGATTATTCAGAATCTATCTATACTAATAGTAGTAGTAAAATCATCATTATATGTAAAAAGCATGGAAAATTTGAGCAGATTGCAAATACTCACTTACAAGGTCATGGATGTGAAAAATGTGGATGTTCTTTCAGAGGGTTAAAATGTAGAAGTTCAACTGAAGAGTTTATTGAGAAAGCAAAATTAGTTCATAGTGAAAAATATGACTATTCAAAAGTAGAATATATAAAAAATAATATTAAAGTTAAAATTATTTGTCCGATTCATGGTGAGTTTGAACAGTCACCTGCAAATCATTTATTAGGAATGAACTGCTTTAAATGTGCTCAGAAATTAAATTCAGACTTAAAAAGAATATCTTTAGAAGAGTTTATTATGAGAGCAAATAAAATTTATAGTAATAAATATGATTACAGCCTAGTTTCTTTTTCTAAACTTAGTGAAAAAGTAATTATTATATGTCCTATTCATGGAAAGTTTACTCAATCTGCAAACTCTCATTTAGCTGGACATGAGTGTCAGAAATGTAGTATGATCTCAAAATATGAAGACTATACTTATATTTATACTTATGACTCAAAAGATACTTTTATTCCAAAAGCAAAACAAGTTCATAATAATAAGTATGATTATAGTTTGGTAGACTATAAAAATTGCCACACTCCAGTTAAAATTATTTGCCCTATTCATGGAATATTTGAGCAAACGCCTTTTAATCATATGAAATCAAAAGGATGTAGCTTATGTTCTTATATTGAAACAGGATATAATAGAAGAAAAAATAAAAAATATTTTTTAGAAAAAGCAAAAGAAATTCATGGAGATAAATATGATTATTCTCAAGTGAACTTTAGCACTCTTTCAGATAAAGTTAAAATAGTGTGCAAAGTTCATGGTATCTTTTTAAAGAAAGCTTCTGCTCATTTACAAGGAGAAGGATGCCCTATTTGTGGAGTTGAGCAGTCTCATATTAATATAAGACTTAATAAAGAAGAGGTTATAAAGCGATTTAAGAACATTCATCATGATCTATATGATTATTCCAAAGTGGAGTACACAGGTATGCATATACCTGTAATAATAGTCTGCAAAGAGCATGGAGAATTTTTAATGCAACCTAATAATCATATTCATTTTCAAGGTTGTCCAAAATGTAGCTCTTCAAATTTAGAAAAACAAACAGAATATTATTTGAAAAATAATAATATAAATTATAAAAGTCAGAAAAGATTTCCTAATTGTCGATCTAAAAATACTTTACCTTTTGATTTTTATTTACCAGACTTTAATATTTGCATAGAATGTGATGGTAATCAACACAACAGTTTAGAAGAATTTTCTGATTTTATGAGAAACCGACATCTTACAGATAGTGAAATCCTAAAATTATATACTGAAATGAAAAATCGTGATTTAATTAAAACAAACTATTGTATAAGTAATAATATACAGTTACTAAGGATTCCATATTCACAACTAAAATATATAGAAGAATATCTTGATAACAATGTATTACCTTTATTAAATAGAGTAGCCTAAAAAGTTTAAAAATATACTTTAGTAATTGACATAATTAGATTTATTTGTTTATAATAACTTAAATTTATATACTTTTAGAAGGATAAAAAATGAATTCTGATATTAAAGATAAAGTAAAGGCAATATTTAAAATAGCTCTTACTATAGTTTGCTTAATACAAATTTCCTTTGTTAGTTATGATTTTTTCTCAAGTTTTGGAAATAATAGTAAGTTTTGGTCTTGCTTTTATGGAATAATGGGAGTCGTACTTGATATAGTTTTTGTGTATCTTATTAATTTTGAAGAAAGCTTTCAAAGTAAAATACTTGCCTTTTGTTTACTTACGCTTTCATTAGTAGTCTTTTCTATTGATAGCTATAAACAAGCTCCTGATATTATTATTGCTGATAAAACGATAAGTAGTGCTATTGAGGACAGTAATAAACTTTTAAATGACACTGCAAAGGCTTTAAACGAAAGTATTACTAAAACGGATGGTGGCTATGGCACAAGTAATTCAAAGACCGCTAATGCAGTAGTTTCCATTGTAAATAGTAAATTAAAAGTAGCACAAGTAGCCACTGAATATAATAATTCTGTTGAAAAAAATAAACAGATGGAATTATTTAAGATAGTTGGAGAAAAGTTTAATATAAATGTAAGTCTATTGCTCATGATCTTTCTATTTTTACGAGGTGCCTTACTTGAAGTTTCTCTATTAGTATTAAGTCATAAGCCTAAAGAAAAATCATTCAGTATTTCTCAATATCTAAAGAACTATCTTATTAGTAAGCTTCCTTATATTAAGCCTAAAAAAGGTAGACCTAGAAAAAATCCTTTTGAAGTATCTCCTAAAATAAACAAGGATAATAAAAAAGAAAGTAATAGTGCTGTTTCTACTATTGAGAAGTTCTTTTCAAAAGATAATAAGCCAGTAAAACGGGTATTAAAATCTGTACCAGAAAAGAAGCCAAAGAAATCAGTTATTGGAAAATCACTAATTGCTAAGAAAAATAAAGATACAAAAAAATTACCTGATGAGAAAGTAAAAACATTTTTTAATGATAATATAATTTCAGATGAAGAAGCTGAAAAGATAGTAAGTGAAATTCAGGAAGTAGCTGACATTACTAATAAAGATAGTAGTCAGGAAGAGTATTGATATGGATGTAGAATCTATACTTATTAAAGCTGGTATTGACTATGATAAAAAAGGTGATAGACTTTGGGTTCAATGTGCAGAACATGATGATCATGACTGCCACAACGAATATATTTATGCCTCAAGCGGAATTTACTGGTGCTATGCGTGTCATGCTACTGGAAATCTAAATAAGTTTTTACAAGTTCGTGGAAAGTCTTTAGCTGACTTAGCATCAAAAGATGAGATAAAAGAGTTTGCTAATCAAAAAATTGAACATAAAGTTCGTGATTTAGACTCTGTAGAAATAAAGATGATTAAAGGTAAAATAGAAGATGTGTACAGTAACATGGAAGTATATAGTTATTGTAAATCACTCTATATGATAGATAGCTTTATTGATAAATATGAAATTAGCTATACAAAGTTCGCTCAATTTGAAGCATCTGATTGTATGGATCGTAAACCTACTACTTTTATAAAACGCTTACTGTTTCCAGTCTATGAAAAAAATAGATTAGTTTCTGTAGGCGGTAGAGATTATACTTTAAAACAAACACCAAAAGAATTATACCCATTAGGTGCTATAATCAATCAGCCTTATAACTGGGAAAATATAGATTTATGTAAGCCAGTAATTGATAATGAAGGATGGAAGAACTTAGTTCAGTTATATAATATAACATCTAATGTGATTAGTAATTTTGGAACATCTTCATATAAAGGGAAAGAAGATAGTTCCACATGGGAAGTAATGCCTAAGACAAAAAAGTTATTTGAAATACCGCGATTAATTAAGTTCTTAGATAACGATGAAGCAGGATATAATTATGCTATAGCGTTTCAGAAAATGTATGAATTTTACGGTAAAGGACAAGTTCGGTATGTTCAAGATTATCGAGTACATGATAATGGTAAAGGCTATGACGCTCACGATTGTAGTAAGCAAGAATTAAAAGAAATATTGCACGTAAAAAATAATGGAGATATAGATTTTGATAGTTTACCTACTTTTGATGAATGGTATTCTGGAGCTGAAATAAAAGAGTTATATGCTAAAAAAGATTATGATAGCTTTCTATAACTATTAGAAAGTAAAGGATTACATCATGATATTACAGAATACAATTATAAGCATGAGTGAGTACGAAAAATTAATAAAAGATGTAATAAAGTCAGATTACTATGTGGATATGTATTATTTAATAACTAATTTCAATACAGAGTTTACCATAATTTTAACAATAAAGCCTAAAGGTGAAAATATTTCAGATACAGAGTTTATACTTGATGCAGGAAAAAAGTTAGTAGATTTAATAGATAATAAAAAGGAAAATAAAACTTTACTTGGTAAGAATAGAAATACTGGTTGTTTGGATAATATTACTATTGAAGTAAAGTGTAAGGAAACATAATGAGTGATAATAAAAAATATAAAGTTGGACTTTTTGGAACTTGTAATAACTCTAGTTGGCGCAAGGTAATAATACCGATGTTAGAATCATCAGAGTTAGACTATTTTAATCCAGTGGTTGCAAATTGGACACCAGAAGATAAGTTAAATGAAGAAAACGAAAAAAGTATAGATGATTATCTTTTATATGTGATTACTCCGCGACAAATAGGTTTTTATAGCTTTAGTGAAATAATGGATTCTGTTAGTAAAGCAAACATGTTAAATAAAAAAGTTATTTTCTGTTATATTTTATATGATAACATTATGAAAGATATTCAGCGAAGCTTAAATCATAGAATTGATGGATACTTTTATTCATGGACAGATAGTGAAAAGAAAAGTCTTGAAGCTATTGGTGAAATGGTAGAACACAATAATGGAAAATGGATTAAGTTTAGTGAAAGTACAGAAAACACCTTGCAGAGTATTATTACTTATATTAAAGAAGATATAGGAAATAGACATAATGATAAGGATAGGTCAAAAATAATTGCTGTAGACTTCGACGAAACTGTTTGTGATAATGCTTTTCCCGATATTTCTACTGCGGTACTAAAACCGTATGTAAAAGAAGTAATGACAAAATTATCCAATGATGGATATTATATAATAATTTGGACATGTAGATTTTTAGATAATCATATTCAGGATGTAATTAAGTTCTTGGAATCTAATAATATTCCTTTTGATGTAGTAAATAAAAATTATCCAAATTTAGAATGGCAACCATACCCAAAAATTTTTTATAATATTCTTATCGATGATAAGTGTTTATTAAAAGTTGATTGGCTGTATATGTATGAATATATTAAAACAAAATTAGTAAGTTCAGAAGTTTATACTATTACTGATGATATGAGACAGTGGTATTATACTCGTACCGTGAATCATATTACAAGTGTAAAAAAGTATTGGAATAAATATTTTAGCTTACCAGAATGTATTTTAGATAACCAATATATCACTCAAATAGAAGCACATGACAGAATTAAATTTGAAGATATAGAGCTAGCTGGATATATAGCTGTTGTTTGGAATTATAAATGTAAAGCAGATAATATAGAATTTATTAAAACATCTGAAATAGATAAGCTTATGTATAACTGTACTACTCATCATGTAAAAACTGTACAGCATCATCCTGAATTCTGGTCTAATCAAGAAACAGTTATATCACCAACAGAGCGTGATGGTTTTGATCCACTGGCTGTGCCTACTATTGATTGTACTTCTATGCCTAATAACTGGTTGATTGAAATGGTGTGTGATTGGTGTGCAACAGGAGATGAGAGAGGCAATAGTGCGCGAGCTTGGGCTGACAAAGTTATTAATACTCGATGGAAGTTTAATGAAGAACAGATTAAGTTAATTTATACTACAATTGTACTGTTGCAAGGTTAGTAACTATTAGTATATATTATAAAAGGAACTAGTATGGAAAAATTAGTTGAAGGTTATAGCTATGAGGAAATTTCAAGTTTTCCTTTTGATGTTTCAATGAGTGATCGTGATCCTATTACTTATTATTCAAATTGGAAAATTATCTGGAGTTTCTTCAATAAAGAAAAAATTATTGAAAAAGCAAGTAAACTTTCAGTAAGTGTGTCCAATGGAACAGTACGTTTTGTATATCCCATTAAATGTTTAGTCATGGATTGGGGAGATGAAGATAAGTTTGGCTTTGATGTATTTGATAATGCAATGATAGTTGATATGAGTAGAGGACATTTTGAATTAGGAGTTTTTTATGATGAAGAAAAAGATATGTTTTTAATTCATATAAAAGAAAACAAAACTCTTATTTGCGTAGTTAGTATAAGTAATTACTAATGATAACAAAGTTTTGCGCACATACAGATTTAGATGGAATTTCATGGCTTGTAGCTTTACAATACTATTTTCCTGAACTAACAGAATCAGAAATAGTAATTGTAGACTATAAGCTATTTGAACAAAATAAAATTGATATAGATAGTTTATTAGATAATTGTGATAAACAAATTTGGATTGATTTTACTCCACCGGTAGAAGTATTACAAAAAATGATAGAGCGTAAACTAGAAGTACTTGTATTTGATCATCATAAAAGTAGCATAGATAAAGTAACTGATATATTAATTGGGAATGATAACATAGCTACTTATTTTGATATAGAAAATAATAATTGTGGTTCTATGCTGTTTTATAATTGGTGTAAACAAAATAGTAAAATGCCTGTATTACCTAACTTAGAATACTTTATAAATTTAGTAAATGTATATGATACATGGAAGTGTAATGATCCTTTGTTTGAACGCGCTGTTGACTTAAATAGATTGTTATATAAAAAAATGATATTTGAATTAGAAGGAATAGATAAGTATGCTCCTTTTTTAAGTACAATATGTGAATCAGTTTTTGAAACACCTATGTTTGAATACAGTAAATTAGATAAAGAAATAATTGAAAAAGATCGCAATATAGAAAAAACAATAATGATATCTTGCTGTAGATCTATACGGTTTAATGTAGATAGCAAAGGTATTCCTTTTGGTGTAGTAATGATAGAAAAGAAAATGAGTATAGTAGCATATAGACTACTTTTGAAGTTTTCTGATAGAATGAAGTATTTAATTATTATTAACACCTATAAACCTGATGAATTAACTATGAGCTTACGGAGTTTAAAAAGTAGTAACTTTGATGTAACTACCTTAGAAGGTGTGCAAGGTCATGCAGAAGCAGGCGGATATAAATGTGAAAGCTTCATAGCAGTAAAGCGTAAAGCATTTTTAATTTGGACTAAAAAGATAAATGGTTTAGGATATAAAATTAGTAATTGACACATTTACTATATAAGGATATATTACTAAAATGAATTGTGAAAAATGTGATTGGGACATGATTATTGAAGCCTTACCCATATCAGAAAAGTATAAAGACTCTATAATCGAATATGATGTTTGGAATTATCATTGTTGTATTTGTGGTAAAACCTTTCAAGATAAAGAAATGATTGAATGGACTAAAAAGAATAAAGATAAAGCAATAAAAGAATATGAATATAAACTAGCGCATCCCGAAGTAAAAGGAAAGCATAAATGAATAATAATCAAGCAATAATTAATAAATATTATACATGGTTAGGAAAGCTACAATCAGCTTTTGATGATCCTTTTTGTTGGAATACAAAATGTGCCAGAGTATTAGAAGAGTTTGAAGAAAGCATACGAGAAGATTGTAAACCAAAATCTATAGAAGAAGAGCGCAAGTTATTTAAAGCATATGCAGAAAATTTAATTAATAATAAGGGCGATATAATGGATTTATGTGATTATAATACTATAGATCAGCTAACTTTTTATAAAGTTATAAATGCATTAAATTATTACAAGCAACTAAACGATGGTGACATAGAATTTAACTCTGCTTATCCTATATCTCAAGAAGAATATATGAAAGTTTTTAATTATATAAAAGCATTGTGCTATGATTTTATTTATAAACCTGATTCAGATTTTACTGACTATAGATTTTATTTTACTTATAAACAAAATATGGTATATGCTTGCAGACTTTTAATTGGACAAGGAAGCGTTTGTCAGATGTGGGTAGCAAATGAAGAAGAAACGAAAGATAAGTATGTAGTAGTAATAGATTCAAGCATAAAGGTGTAAATATATGACAGAGAAACAATATAGAAAAATGATTTATAAATTTGATAAAGAAACAGATGATTTAGTAGGAAAGATGTTATTAAAAAATCTTGAGTGTTTTGATTATCGTAAGTATAACTTTTTAGTATTAAAATATAATACTTTATATTTAAGAATCAATTATAGTTTTAGTGGAGATTCTGAAAGTTATAGGACAAACTTTAGTAATTTTATCTTTGTTGAAGATAGAAGAAAAGATACTAATTTTGGTTTAAATGATATGATTCTCTATTTAGATGAAGATTACGGAAAAACTCTTTTTATTAAGTCTGAGGTAAAGATAAGCTTAAAAAATATAAATAGAATTGAAGAAGTAGCTAAAAATATCTTAAACAAAGATTATCATCCAGATCATATACTTAATTTATTGGAGCAATAAATTGAAAAAATATACTGACAAGCAATTAATAACTTATTGGATGGCAAGATGTCCTGAATGTGGCTGGAAAGGATTATCTTGTGATTGCAATGGATTTAGTGCTATAGCAGATACAGGGGATTATGATGATGGTTATTGTCCTAAGTGTAATTCAACAATAGATAGCATCGAAGATGTATCTAAAAAATATTTACTTTGGCTTTTTAGACATATAACTTTTTGGAATTACAGGAAAAGATATTTTGAAAAATTAAATAAGGAAAAATATATTAAAAATATGGAAGAAGATATAGATGATAATGAGCCATATATGGAAGTATATCAATTTGGAATGGGTGATAGTTGTCCTGATTGGTTTATGAACAATTTAACTTCAAATAGTATTATTACTCGTGATCCAGTAGATAGCTCTCCATTTTTAAAAATAAGCAATACTAAATTTGCAGAAGTAAAAACAACAATGAAAGGAACTATAATAGCTCATCAAGGCGATTATATTAGTTATACAAAAATTAGTGATACAAACTATTTATTAGATGTATTTACTTTTAAAGATATGGATGAATTAGTTACTAAATGGCATAATGATAGGCATACTAAGTTAACGTTACAGCAGTATTTAGGTATGAATGATATACAGTTTCAAAGATTTATAGTAGAAGGATAAAAATGAATAAAATATTACTTACTGATTATAATAAAATATTACTATCGTTGTTTAAGGAACATTGTAATGTCTGTGCAGGTTGTCATAGAAATTACTATTGCACTACTGAATGTATAGTAACCAGAGAGCTAATGAGAAACAATAATTTAACTATTCAAGATATTGAAGAACTTAGAAATTTAGAATATAATGAAATTATAGAGGAATTAAAATGAGTAAACTAATAATTATCCCTGATATGCATGATCGTATTGAAGAGCCAAAGCATAGTGCCTGTAATGACTTTATGACTTGGTTTATAAACAGTGAGCACAATATAGTAAATAGTACACTTTTGTTTGAAGGGGATCTAGGAGAAAAACCCTCGCCCGAAAGCGATATAAATGATGAGCTACATGATTTTATTGAACGCGAGTGTAAAGCAGAAAAAAAGATTATATTAGTCGGTAATCATGATCTAAGTATTAAAGGCTATCAATATAAGTACTTAGGTAGTAAGTTTATAACCATAGTAGATAAGCCTTGTAGTATGAAAATAGGGAATTTAAATTGTTTACTGTTGCCACACTATGATTATATCCAGAGTGAGATTAAAACTCCAATGTATGAATACTATTCTAATTTACCTGATGAATTAAGAAATCAGAAGTACGATTTTGCATTTTCTCATTGCATGGATGAGTCGCAAGTAAAGATTGAAAAGCTTTACTGTGATTTAAGTTATCTTGACATAACTGTTCGTATCTTTGGGCATAATCACTTATTTGATAAATTATCAGGTGGAAATTATTTAGGTTCAGTATTTGAAAATAGTAGTAGTGAAAAAAATACTGAAAAGTATATTGCTGTAATTGATACAGATATTAAAGAAGTAGAGTATGTAAATATACCTAAAACACTTGAACACTTTTCAATTAACTATCCTGATGATCTGCCAAACAGTAAGTATAAGTATAATATTTTTGATATAAATGAAGTAATAGATGATAAGGAATGTATTGAGTACTATACAAAGCAAGCTTCTATTAAAGGATATACTTTCTGGTATAACAAGTTAAACAAGAAGCAGTTAAAAGAAATTTCAGATGTACGTTCAGAAAAAGAAAGTTCTATTACTGATTATTTTGCTGAATACTGCAAAGAAAACAAAGTAGATAGTAAAGTGGAAGCCATAGTAATGGAACAACTAAACAATGTTTAAAATTTTTATAACTATTATATAAGTAAACAATAAAGGAATTTATATATGAAAAAAGTAATGTTAGCACTAATACTGGTATTGCTAAGTTCAGTATGTTTTGCACAAAGTATAGAGATAGAGTCTATTACTGGTAAAGTTTTATATCAAAGTTCTGATGTATGGAATTTTGTAACACCTGATGTATTGCTTGTACAAAATACAGTAATCAGTACAGGAATTAATTCAAAACTTGTTTTATTAATTGATGAGAAGCACTTTATTATAGGTGCCATGAAGAAAGGAACTATTAAATCATTGCTATTTGAAAATAGAATTACTTTAAATAGTAAAATCACTAATAGTAATATTGATAGTAAAGATATTCAAAATAGGGTAAGTGAAAACACTGCAAGCACCCGCGCTAGTGAAGCAACCAATGATATAGAGTGGCAGTAATACATTATAAAAGTATTTTATGAAATTAAAAGAACGACCAATGACTCCGACTGAAGCAATGAAAGTATTTGATATACAAGAAATTCCTGATAGTGTTGAATTAAAAAATTTATATCATAAGTTAGCCAAACAGTATCATACAGATACAGGTGCTAGTAGCACTGAAAAGATGCAGGATATTAATAATGCTTATGAAGTATTATCAAAAATAAAAGTTAGCAGTAATAGTAGCTATCATTCTGAAACACCTGAAGAACGTAAAGCGCGTGAGAAAGCACAATTTGAAAAAGCAGAAGAAAATTTCAATACTATGAGAGATATTTTTTATAACTCATTTAACGATGAAGAATTAATTGCTTATTTAAGCCAGTTTAGTAGCGATGCACTCGATATAAAGATAACTGAAAATAAGTTTACAGATGAGTTTAATCGTAAATATAATCTATATAGTTCTGGCTCTGCTTATTTTGAAGCAAATGTAGAAGTATTTAACGAGGATCGTTCTTTAGTTTATTATGTTCAATTTTCTATATCACGAGATAGAAGTGCATCAGGGTTAGGATCTTCAGATATAGATGAAGAAGATGTTTTATTTAACTTTGGAATAATTACTAATATATTTTATAATAATAGAAAGCAAAAATTAACTCAGCGCGATTATCAGAGTAGAAAAGGAAAAAAGTTCTAATAGATTATTCAATGGTGTTTCCAGAAGCCAAGCTTAAAAAACTTTTTTCAACTGGAGGAAAAGCTTCTTTTCGTAAGGCAGATTTTGCACTTGGTTTAAAAAGATTATTAGATGATTGCTTGTTTAGTTATAAGCAAGATATAACTTTTATTTATCCTTTTGGAAAAAATACTGATTCTTTTTTTAGTCCTTATATTTATATAACTCGTATGACTATGATGAGGCAAGGGAGCTATTATTATAACGGATTTTGGGGATATAATAAGTCTACTGGAAAATCTATGTTTTATAGATCAAAAAATAAAGTGCATAGTTATGAAGAAACAGAAGCAGTAATGTTAGGCATGGTAAAGGCAATAAAAGAAGTTCAGCAGTTAGTAATTAAAATGAAGCTTGACCCAAAACAGGATAGTGAAGAGATATCAGACTTGTTTGATAAAAGTTTTGATGCTTTTGTACCGAAGAGTTATTAAAATAGTACTGATATAGTACAAAGAAACATAATTGTACTATAAAGGTACTGTCACATAAAGTGCATAGTTTTCGAGACATATTAAGTTACTAAAAGTAAGTTTGGTTACAGCCAAACGAAAAGATTTTTCCATGAATCTTTTCAACTTTTAGTAACTATTATTATATCTATATAATAATATCTATAAAAATTAAATTATAATAAAAATTATTTGTATTTATTTTTAAAAAAGTTATTGACAAAATCTAGTAACAGTAGTAATATAAAAACATGCAAGAGAGAAACAACAAGTAACTCGAAAGCATAGGTTTTTTGACAGTTTAGGGAGGGAGAGTAGTAAGAAGTTTTATTGCCAGAATGGTGAAATTGGCAGACACGAGGGACTTAAAAAAAATTTGAGTGCATAGAGATATACGTAAAACTCTAGTGTAGAATTATCCGAAATAAACGGTAATAGCAAATAAGATTTATTGTAGTGATACATGAAATCAAATCAGCTACTAAGAGATTCTAAATCCAGAAATGGACATGAAAATACCGTGATGAAGTTAATTAGAAATAATTAATGATTGTAGAGACTGACGGATGATCCCTGTAATAAAACAGGGAATGATACAGTCCAGACTTCAAACAAAAGATGCAAAGCAACTTTTGGTAGTGAAAACTATAGCAGTAAGAAAATCCCTTGCCTGTAATGGGCGTGACGGTTCAAGTCCGTTTTCTGGCAATAAAACCTTTTGCGCGAGATTGGTGAAATTGGTAGACACGTGTGCCCTAGGAGCATATGCCGTAAGGCGTGAAAGTTCGAGACTTTTATCTCGCAGAACAACAACTTGTAAAATGAATAAGTGTTGTTTTTATTTTGATAGTTACATAAACTATCTCGGGAAAGTAATGCAGATAAACTTTTCTTAAATTATTCTGTAAGTTTTTAGTGCTTGTAATAAAAGCATATAGCGAATAAAGAAGTGGAAAAATGATTTCACTTAAAGTATTAAAAACTTTGTTTGGCGAGTTCGTCTAGGGCAGGACAAGAGATGAATTAATCTCTAAATATTGGTTCGATTCCAGTACTCGCCTATAAGTCAACAGTTTAATTATAGGTTTACTTCCTAATCCTTGTCCGTTTTTCTGTTGACTTTTTTATTGATAGCTTTAGTGTGTGCTGTTTTTGGTGATTTCAGCATATCTCCTTGATACATTAAAGCTATCAATAAACTAATCTTGTTAGTTATAACAGTATCTCCCACCCGTTGTTATGACAAAGCAAGATTAGTTTTTTTGAGGACATAGCTCAGTCGGTAGAGCAACAGGCCGTTAACCTGTAGGTCAGAGGTTCAAGCCCTCTTGTCCCCGATTTAGGAGTGTAACATGAAGAAGCTTATTATTTTGGTTTGCTTGACTGTTTTTTTATTCACAAGCTGTAGTGTGGTTGCAGATGCAAAGAAAAATGCTAATCAAGCACAGTATCGTTCTATAACTGGAAAAGATGGAACAATTATCAAGCATAAACTTTCAGGTGATGAAATAATCGGTAATGGACATATTGATTATGTAGGTGTTGATAACGATGATCTGTTTTATACCACTTCTGATGGAAAATCTCATTATTATTCAGGTAGTTGTAGTTTTGATTTCTAATCTGTTGAGTGGACACTCAAGCGGTCAAAGAGTATCTGCAAAACTAATAATCGCAGGTTCAAATCCTGCTCTGCACTTTTTATGGATAGATAGGTAAGGGGTTAAAACCGGCGGTCTGTAAAACCGTTGCTTCGGCTTCGGAGGTTCAAATCCTCCTCTGTCCAATAGATTTAGTAGTACGTTGTATTGCTGAACTAAGATGCTTGTATAACATCTTTAATGCAAAGAAAAAATTTTATCCATAGAAAGATTATGGGCAAGCATACTTCTTTGCATATTATACACTTGTTTTTTGGGCCTATAGCTCAGTTGGTTAGAGCTGCGGACTCATAATCCGTCGGTCGTTGGTTCAAGTCCAACTAGGCCCATAAAGTTTTTACTAAACACTTATCAAGTTTAGTAAATGTATTTAGTATGGCTTTACTTTTGTACCTTTGCCAGAGATATAAAAGGTTTCACAGGATTAAAGAAACCTGTTGCTGGCTAATATAGATGAAATGAATCCAAAGGTTTACTATCGGGTAAGTGCAGGAAATATAGTATGGAGCATTCTGTGTAGTGAAACATTGCTTGTTCCAGTTATTCTTACTGGATGGTATTTGTGGGAGCCTGTTGATCTTAAAGAAAATATTAATTTAGGAGAATAATATGTCAGACAAAAAACCAATAACAGTTGTATTGGAAAACAACAAAATTATAATTGAGCTAAACTCTAAGGAAGACTGTGAAGTCTTAGAGGGTTGCTTAAATAGTGATGCCTATCGTTGCTATGATTATATAAAAAAGTCAGTAAAAGAAATATCAGTTTTAGTAGACGCTAAAAAGAAACAGTTTATTATCGAAAATAATATGGGAGAAGGAATATGAAAAAGATTATTACACTTATTCTGCTTGCTTGCACTCTATCGCTTACTTTTGCAGAAACATCAAGTGAAACAAAACAAAAATATGTAAATGCATCTTCTAAGGTAAATACTCTTTCTAAGGTGCAAGATAATGTAAATATTAAAGCAGAACAAATTATTATTGACTATAATATTTTGCAAGACCGAAACATTTCTGATCTTGAAATTCAGGTAAAAAACTTGATTAAAATTGGTTGGGTTCCTCTTGGTGGAATATCTGTAATTTGTCTTAGTTATAGTTATGAAACTTTTTATTACACTCAAGTCATGATTAAATATCAGGATACAAAATGAGTAAGTGTGATGAAATATGCAAAGATATTAGAAATATGTCAAATGAGGAATATATTGAATCATATGAATCTATGCTGGGATATTCTTTATCAGAAATTCCTGTATCAGAATTTAAGCGCATAGTAAAAATAAACAGGTGTAAAGACTGTCCTAATCTTCATTCTGATGGTGAGTATATGGTTACTAATTATTATAAATGTGAAAAAATGAATAAAGTAACAAAAGAATGGAATACAGCTTGTGTTCCTAAAGAAATTATGATAGAACTATTTAACTGGTTTGAAACTTGTACTGTTCTGGATAAGGAATAAGTAATGGACAAGGAAATTAATGGAACATTGATTAATTCCATTGAAGACTATAAAAAGTTTGTAGCAAAAAAACATGTAAAAGATTGGCTTACTTCTAGTGATACAGAATTATATAAAGTATTCGGAAAACCAAAAAAGTATCCTTTTATTTTTATTGAAATGATTATTGATACAGAGCCAGACTGGGGAATAATAACTAAAGATTTAGTAAAGGTTTATTTTTAATAAGGAGCAAATATGCTGATTAAAGACATGGCTAAATCAAATAACTTTCCTATTAAGGGATTGCAGATAACAGACAAGCTTGCACAGATAGGCGAGGAAGCAGATTCACCTATGAAATGTGACATTATAAATATAAAAATAAATGATCCTACTGAGGATGTATATTGTTTATATCTTGATTTTAAACCATATGAAGAGTTTAATAAATCTGTAGCCATTCCTTCTTTTTGGGATAGTAATAGAAAACCTACTTTGACTTGGTTTAAATCAGGTTATTACAAAGATGGAAAAGTAGAAGTTTATGTAATGGGTACAGATGAGTTTAATGACTTCTTTATAAAGAAAACAGTAGAACAACTACACGATGAATTTTATAATACCTTTGGAGTATTTTTTGAAGCATCTACAAGTCAGTATATCGAGTGGCTTGAGAAGAAAGTTTTAAATAATTAACTATTATAAAGTGTGCGGTATTAGTTCAGTTGGTAGAACATTAGCCCTCCAAGTTAATTGTCATCGGTTCGATTCCGACATACCGCTTTAAGGAACATACATGAATGAAAACTTATTACAAAAGTTATTAGATAACATTAGAAAAGGTATTACTAATCATTTTACTACAGAACTGAAAGATAAAATGAAAGAATATTATTTTAATGCTATTGAGGAAAATGAAAGAAAATTAAAAGAAGTACTTGCAGAAGGTTATAGAAAACATTTTATAAGAAACTTAGATTAAGGAGTCTATATGAAGAAGTTTATTTTGGTCACATTGGCTTTGGTTTTGCTTGCAGGTATTGGCTTTGCCTATAGTGCAGGTTATTGTTTGAAGTGTAACTGTCATCAGTATTATGGTGGTAGTAGTTGGAATGATCGATGCACTACCTGTGGGCATGAAAGAGCAGAGCATAGTTAAGTAATCTTACTTTTATAACAGGTTTGGGATTATAGCTCAGATGGATAGAGCAATTGCCTTCTAAGCAATAAGTCATTGGTTCAAGCCCAATTAGTCCTAAGAATAGTAATCATTTACCGATGATTACATATCAGGATCTTTAAAATCCAATAGGTTATCTATTGGTGAGTAAGATGTGCCACAATAGTCACCTAAACTATTTCATCTTACTTTTATTATTAAATCTATTCGTATTAACGTGTCATTACTTTATAACTATTTATAGTGACTAACTGTTATTGATAACACAAGTGAGTAGATTTAGTAATAAAGTTAACTAAGGAGATTATATGGAACATTAGGTGAGGTAAACTTATCTATGGGTAAAATTATTAAGTGTAAAGATAGCTATAGCTATAGAGAATATAAAATTATAGCTTTATGTTCTGGAGAATGGGATGATGATTTTCTTTCAAGGAAAAGTAATTATTCTCATAGAAAATGTGCAAAGCAATATAATCGTGTATATGCTTCTAAAGTAGGAGACTATCGTAGCTGGAAAAATTACAGAAATTTTCAGTACAAGGATTAATTGCTTATTAAAAAGATAAGCAACTATTTATTTAGGTAAAAGAATATATAAGGAGCAAATTGTATGAAAACAGAATTTTTAAAAGTATCAAACTCTAAAGAGGACTTGAATAAGTGTCCTTTTCCTTTAGAGGTAATTCCTAATAATATGGGAATTAATCTTTGTTGTGTAGACTCAGTTTTATGGACTGAACAAAAAGATGGACAATTAGTAAATATTACTATAAATTTTATTCCAGAAGAAGTATAATATTATTTGGAGTTATGACCGAGTGGTTGAAGGTAACAGTCTTGAAAACTGTACTACCTCGAAAAGGTAGCGAAAGTCCGAATCTTTCTAACTCTGAAGCGAGGCGTTCAAGCTTGTCTGAACACGTAGCAGTTGCACTTGCACTTAGAATGCAATAAGTGTATAATGCAAGTCGTAATCGTATGTTTGAGTCGTTAAAAAAGCATTCTCGCTGACTGAGAACAGTCATTGGAGCAATGGCACAGAGGCTACTGCAATAGGTTGCTAACCTATCATACCAGAAATGGTATCACAAGTTCGAGTCTTGTTTGCTCCGTTTTTAACTATTAGACTATAAAGGATTTAATTATGAAAAAATTTATTTCGATTATTGCATTTTGTTTAGTTAGTGCTTTACTTATAGCACAGAGTTTATCAATTGCAAGTTATAATATGTTACGATTAGGTGATGGAACAAAAGATTATAAAACATTAGCTTCTGTAATTAGTACATTTGATGTATGTGGTGCAATAGAGGTAATGAATGAAAATGGAATGAAACAAACATTACAATATCTTCCTGATTATAAATATGTGATAAGTAAAACTTCTGTAGGAACAGACAAATATAAAGAATACTTTGGAGTATTTTATAATACTAAAAAAGTGACAGTTACAGAAATAGGTTTATATCCTACTACTGGTTTTGTTCGTAATCCTTATGGTGTTACTATTAAAGATTTAAATTCTGATTTTTCAGTAAATTTAGTTATAGTACATATTATTTATGGTAGCTCTGAAAAAGATAGAATTGCAGAAGTAAATAATTTGGATGAGTTATATACTTATTTTAATAAAGAAAACAATACTATCATTAGTGGTGATTTTAATTTAGAAAATGTAAAGAACTTTGATATTACAAAGTACAGTACTAATGTAAGCGGTGTAAATAAATCAACATTAGGAATGAAAAGTGCTTCTAATAGTTATGACCATATGTTTGTCTCAAAAGAATTAGTGAATAAAATAATAAAGTCAGATGTAGACTACTGGACACAAGATTGGAATACCAGAAAAACGGTATCAGATCATTTTCCTGTTTATTGCATTATAAGTATTAAGTAATTGACACAAAAGAATTAGTATAGTAAACTTATTAAGTACTTTCGGATGTCATCTAATGGTAGGATTACGGGTTTTGATCCCGTCCATGAGGATTCGAGTTCTTCCGTCCGAGTAAATAAAGAGCTGAAGACTCTATTCTTCATTAAATAAAAGGAGACAATATGGGAATGCCAGCAGAAGAAATTATTGAGAAAGAAGTAGTCACTGAAAAAAGTGAAGCTACTGTAGAACCAGTTGAAGTAAAAGATGAGGTATCCAATGTCTGATGAAAAAGAACTAGGTGCATTTCAGGTTTCACTTCAACGCAATAACACAAAGATCCGGGCTGATCGTGCCGCCGCTATTTCCGAAGATACAGAAGTATTGTACAAACGGACAATCGAAGATCTTGAATTGTCTTTGAAAAAGATGAAGAGAGAACAAGAAAATATGCTTGATTTATCTCCTTCTGATTCAACAAGTTTAGTACTTGCTTCTGATTTTGATTCTACAAGTTACGTAGACAAAGATCTTTCTATTGCTGTTAAAATTCGCAATGAGACAATCAAACTTGAAATTGCGAAAGAACGCTTTGATTATCTTTTTGGGAGCAAGTAAATGGGAGTCGGTGGATATGATTTTAGTGCTTCATCAAGTCGATCAGCCGCTTATATATCTAAATCAACAGCTCAGATTTTTGACAAACGATCTATTGATAGTCTGATGAATCCTGCTAACACTGTACGTGAATGTAGAGATAGCTCTGATCATCCTTCAACCATTCCAATTATTATTGCACTTGATGAAACTGGATCTATGGGATATGTACCAGATCGTTTTATTAGAAACGAAATGTCAAAAATGATGCAAGCCCTATTTGATGCAGGAATTAAAGATGCTCAAGTTTTGTTCATGGGAATAGGTGATCATGAATGTGACAAGGCTCCACTTCAAGTAGGTCAGTTTGAATCAGATGATCAGCTTATGGATAAATGGCTAAAATCTATTTATCTTGAAGGTAATGGTGGTGGAAATGCAGGAGAGAGTTATCTATTAGCTTGGAAGTATGCATCAGATCATACTTTAATTGATTCTTTTGAAAAAAGAAATAAAAAAGGATTTCTTTTTACTATCGGTGATGAACCAACACTAAAGAATCTTCCTAGTTATAGCATCAAAAACATTTTTGGAACTGGTCAAGCTTCAGATACTACTGCAAGTGAATTGTTAGCTTCTGCTAGAAAGATGTACAATGTTAAACATATTCATTTAACTGAAACTTCTGCTGGAAGTAGACAGTCTACTCAAGATGGCTGGAAGCAGATAATGGGAGATGATTTAATCGTTCTTTCATCTTATGCTGAAATTGCTGAAACTGTTGCTAGAATTGTTAAAGATGAACAGAAAAATGATAATTCAGTACAGTCAGAGCAGAGTGTAGACAAAGAAAAAGATCCTGAAAAAGAATCAGAAATGATGCTTTAATACAAAGGCAAAGTAGTACAAAAATACTTTGCCTTTTAATTTGATAATATGCTTAAATTAATATATAGATGATGAGGTTGAATATGAAAAAGGCTAGTATTTGCATAGGGGCCAATTACGGTGATGAAGGTAAAGGACTCATGACTGATTACCTTTGCAGAAAACATAATGCTGATATGGTGGTTAGATTCAACGGCGGTTGTCAAGCAGGGCATTGTCAGACAAAAGATACTATTATTTATACAAACACAGGATTAAAGTATTTAGGGAATATAGTAGGGAATGAAACAAATAATAAAAGTATATCTATTTTAAATATGAATACAGAAATTGAGAATACTTCACTTTTATATAAAGAAGAAAATAAAAAAGTTAATAAAATAAGTCTTAAAAATGGAGTAGAACTTAAATGTACTGATGCACATAAATATTATGTTTGGAATGGATTAACTTCTAATAAAGAATGGGTTAGCTCGATTGATTTAAATAAAGACATTCATCAATTTATCTTTCCAAAAGAATATAATTTTTATTCTGGTAATAAAGAATATAAGATTAAAAAAGTTAGTAGTCTGACTGATTTTGTTCATAATAAAGTAAAAGTTGATTTAACAAAAATAAATATTGAAAAATTAGCACAGTTTATAGGAATATGTAATGGGGATGGATATTATGTAAAAAAAGTAATTGTAATAGTAGTTAATGTTGAAATAAAACAAGATGTGCTTGATTGGTTAGAGCAGTTTGCTATTGAAATTGGATTAAGTTATACTATTAAACAACATAGAAGATCAGTAAAATGCAAAACCATTACTATAAATTCAACAGACTTTTTAAATGTATTAACTGCCTATGGATGCTATTTAAAAAAGCTTACTGAAAAAAGAACTCCAGATTTTGTTATGGAGGGTACTAAAACAATTATAGCAAGATATATAAGAGGATTGTTTGATACAGATGGAGGAATAACTTATTATTCAAAAGGTAAAAATATTTATGGAAGAATAAAATTCTTTAATAATAGTCATTTTCTTATTAAAGAAACCCAACAGCTACTTTACCTTCTTGGTATACATTCTGATATTTCTCAAAATGAGTTAACAATTTGCTCTTTATCTAACTTAGAGAGGTTTAAAGAGATAGTAGGGTTTGAGGCGTTTTATCATAGAGACAGACTTGATTATTTACTAAATGAGAAAAGAAAAGTATATAATGAAAATAATTCAGGTCAAGACTTAATTATAGGACTATCAAATAAAAGAAATATTCTAAAAGAAGTTAAGGGGTCTTCAAATAAAGGAAAGCAAACAGATAAAATAACAACAGGATTTATTATGAATAATAAAAATACTATTTCTAATAAGTTTTCAAATATTATTTCAGTGTGTGAAAAATATTTTATTGTAGATATTGAAAACATAGAACTTGGATTTGATATCGAAGATGTTTATGATCTGACAGTGGATAGTACCCATAGTTATATAGCTAATGGTGCAATTTCTCATAATACGGTAGTAACTCCTGAAGGTCAGCGTCATGTATTTTCTCATATTGGTTCTGGTTATTTTGCAAACGTTCCCACATATCTATCAGAACATTTTATTTTAAATCCTACTGCTTTTAAAAAAGAGTTTAAGGAATTAAAAATTCCTGATAATTATAAAATTTATGTTAATCCAAATTGCGTAATTACAACAGTATGGGATATGATTGCTAATCAAATTAAAGAAGAGCTACGTGGAAAAGCAAGACATGGAAGTTGTGGTTATGGAATTGGTGAAACTATTGAAAGAGAAGAAACTATAAATTATATTATTTCTCAAAACTTTGATTCAAGATTTGATAAAAAGTTTAATGAAATAAATCGCTATTGGTATAATCAATTAAAAGAAGTAATGCCAGAATGGGCGCATGACTTATTTAAAAATGAAGAATTTCAAGTAACATTTTATGATGATTTAACTTTTATGCTTAATCACATTATTATTGAAATACCAGAGTTTGAATATGCAATTTTTGAAGGTGCTCAAGGTTTAGCACTAGATCAGTTTATGGGTAATTTTCCTTATGTTACTCGTTCTAATACTGGTATGCGAAATGTAGTAGATATGCAACGTAAAATGAAATTTGATATTAATGAAATTGTTTATGTATCTCGAACATATGAAACACGGCATGGTGCAGATCCTTATTTTGGTGGGAGTACTACGCCTTTGCCTAATACATATGATAAAACAAATGCACCTAATAAATGGCAAGAAACTTTAAAATATAAAGAATTAGATTATGCTAAGTTAAGTAATAGAATTGCGCTTGATGTTAGATCAAACGGTTTATATTTTGAAAAAGTTAAATATGCTTTTACACATAATGATCAAATAGAAATTGATGATACTAAGGCAACTCTTAGCTGGGTTAATTGCGACTATTTAGCTTCTGGAGAAACATATAAAGATGTAAAAGAATTATAATCAGGTTATTGACAATTATTACTAACTTTAGTAATATGAAGTAATAAGATTTAGTAAGGAGAGAAAAAATGGGAAAGCTTCACCAATTGGTTGCTTGTGAACAGGATTTAGCTAAACAGGCTAATAACATTATGGAAGAAACGGTTACTACGTTTACTAAGAAGTCAGATCACTTTGATGGATTTCAGATTATCTATGCACCTTTTGATAAAGATGGTGAAGAGTTGGCTGATGAAGTAAAAAATATTATCACTACTGTTGATGAAAAACTTGAGTATACAAATACAAGTTTTGTTAAAGCTTTGAACGCAACATTAGCAAAAGAAGAAACTAATTCTTCAGGAAATGCAAAAGCAGAACTGAAAGTAAATGGAGTTTCCTTTGGAACATTTAGTTCAACTAGCTTGATTGCATTGGAACGATATCTGGTAAAGTATCGGGATATGCTTAAAACTGTTCCGACTTATGATCCTACTCGTTTGTGGAGTAAATCAGATACGTCAGGAAAGATGCTTTATGTTGCACCTCCTGAAAATCGTTTCAGATCAATGAAGGTAAAAAAGGTATTGCAGTTGACTCCTGCTACTGATAAATTTCCTCCTACCAGCACTGTACATGATGATACAACTAATGTAGGAAAATATACCACTAACTATCAGAGTGGAAAGTATTCTCCTCTGGATAAGAGTAAAATTCTTTCAAAAGTGGATGAACTTATTCTTGAAGTAAAGTCTACTCGTGAAAAGGCAAATGAAACAGAGGTAATTGATGTTTCAATCGGAAAGGAATTGATTAATTTTATTATGAATTAAGACTGTAACAGGTCTTTAAATAGTGGCAGTTTTAGTAGTAGCATACTTCTTAGAAACCGTGGCTGTTTCTCAAACAGTTACAAAAAATTAGAGTATTACCACTACAGTAATAAGTCCTAAGAAAAAGGAAATATAGTAAACTATATTTATATTACAAATCCGTGTCGTGCGTTCGACTCGCATCTATCCAACTAAAAGATTTTTTTAAGATTTTTTAGTTGGATAGTAGCTCAGTGGTAGAGCAGGATTATAAGAAGTAAATAAATATGAGATTGAAATATAAACCTTTAGGCAACTATCATCAATAATGATAAACAATTTTGTACTCCGCAGTAGGTTAATTGCGGGGTACTTTTTTTAATTCTACTAATTGACTTTAGTAATTTAATAGTATAATATAATTTAAGGAGAAATTATGAAAGCAATTTGTGAAAATGAAATAGTAAATCTAAAAGAGATTGGTAATCTTCTAGGTAATGCAATGTATGTAATTAATGAAAAAGAAAAGCTTACTTCAAAAGAATCTTACAACTTATATACACTATATAAAAAGCAAGCTATCAAAAGTTTGAATAGATCACTAGCTATTTTTTCAATGGAAGAAAAGCGTCGAGCAGAAACCTGTAAAGAAGGACTTGCTACGCAGGAATTAATTAATCTTGCCTTTAGATATTTCAATAATAGCTACTTAAAGGATTATAGAAAATCTGAATATATTGATATGCTTATTAAAGCGCGCCCTTCCACTTATTTGCTTACACGTCCAACTAAACTATTTAATTCAACTAATCGTCCTTATTTTAATAAGTATTTTGCTTCATGGTGGTATAAAAAGAACTGGAAGGATATTGTAACTAAATGGATTGATGGGGATAAATAATATGAAAAAAATAATTATATTGCTTTCTATTTGTATTTTGTTTACTAGCTGTTTTCCTAAAACCTTTTCAGAGTTAAAGGAAAATGAATATGAACGATATGTGGAATTTCGTACAGAAACTTTTAGTAGTTCTTCAAGTTCCTCTTTTGATGGAAGCCCGCTAAGTTATACTGTTCTAAAAGGTAAAAATGAATTTGCTAATTATGATTGGAAGATAGTTACTTTACGTGATTGGTATAATACTTATTATGCAGGTGATCCAACATTATTGATTAATAAACTTTGTCCAAAAAGTGATACAATTCTTGGATATAGAAATTATTATTATGTGGGGACAAAAAAAAGATGAGCAGTAAAGTAAGTGTAGTAAATATAAAGTCGGAATATTCTGATATTAACTATGGTGATTTATTTGAATGGAAAAGTGGATCAGACGATCAGCTAAAAGCTGGTGTACTTATTTATAGCTATGCTGGACTTATTTCTTTATCAAATCCAAGATTTACTTGGTTTAATAGTCAGAATGTGCATAGTCTTACTATGAGTAGCTTAGCATTGGGTACTCTAAAAAAACTACCTGTTAGTACAAAAGTAATTATCGAGCAGGAGTAATTATGAAAGAAGAAATTGAAGAAATGTTTAAGGAAATAAAATATTCTATTAGTGAGTTTTTAACTAATGAAAAATATGCTGAAAATAATGAAGCTATAGAAGATTTTTGTGATACTTTAAAAGATGACTTGCAAGAAATAGGATCAGAAATAGATGATCTGGAAGAAGAGATTGAAGAAAATAAATTTAGTCTAAATTATCAAGAAAATCTTTATGAAAATAGTTTGGTTTCTTTATTAATTTTATGTAAAGAAATATATGAAACAAATACTTTTAGTAAAGAGAATGAAAATAGAGTAAATGAAATTGCAATGCAAACAGATAATGATAGTAAACTTTTATGGGAACACAATAAAAAATGAATGCAAAAAAAGAATATAAGTACTATACTAAAAATCTAAAAGAAAGACTCATTAGTTTAAGTTATACAGATAAAGTGACGACTTTAGAATTAGAAGTACTTAATGAAAACATATCAAGCTATGAACTATCAGAAGACGGAACTGTGCTAAAAATAATGATAATTCCTGAATCTGAAAAGATTGAATTTAATTTTGTATTAAGTTGAGGAAAATATTATGGTGCAGGAAATAACAAAAGTACATGTATATCAGTGCGGTGATTGTGGCTATGAATGGAATAGTACCGAAAAATTAGATAATCCTACTTGTCCTAAGTGTAGCAATGGAAAATTACTTAAATGGGATATTACTTTTCCTGATGAATATAAAAAGTTTTTTATACCAGTAGAGTTTAAAAGCAGTATAGATTACAATGATCCTTGTATAAATTGTTCTAATAATCCTAAAAATGGTGGAACAGGTATATGTCATTGTACTTTGCCTAGTATGCGCGGTCAAATTACCTATACAGCAGTAAATTAATAATTATTTTTAAGGAAGGTAACTATGAGTATTAGTATTAGTGTCATGGATAAAATGTCAGAGGAATTAATTAATAACTATGCTACTTTAATTTTTAATGTGTATGGATATGAAATATACAAAAATGAATCTTCTTTAGAAGAACTAAAACATATGAATTTATGTAGTATTAGAGATTTATTTGAAAGTTTAATTTTAAGTTATCTTGTTAAAGAATCTAAACTAAAATTAGATTATACTGATAATGAAAAATTAAAGCTTGTTAAAGTAGAAAATAAATGATACCACCAATAGATTTTACTATTCAAATTAACTCTGAAGAAGAACTTGATAAATATATAGAGTTATATAATTTGAAAAAGTATGTAAACTATAAAGCAGATATTTCACAATTCATAAAAGAACATCCTGTATTGAACTATGCTTTTTATTATGTCCCTTATGGCAATATAGGAAGAATGTTAACTGGATCAAGTATTAAGATGAATGAATTACTTAAAGCTGATATAGTACCAGAGAAAGCAAAACTGAGTAGCTTACTTGTAAATTGGTTTTTAACTAATTATTATAATCTACAATCTGATAAGGAAAGTATATGATTACAGCATCAGCAATTAAATTAACAAATGGTGAAATATATGTGGGTAAGCGTCATTGCGAATGTTTTCATAATGTAATTGCTTTAAACAGAAAAACAGGTTTATATTCAGAAGAAGAACTACTTAAACTTCATTTGAATTGTACTCAAGGTTTTATTAATAGTAGTTTACGTTTTTTAACTCGTGATGAAGCAGAGTGTGAAGCCTATGAGTGTAAACAGATAAAAGGTATAGAGTTTGGTGAACTTATAAGTGAAGACTTATGGTAGTAAAAAGTTTACTAATTATTAATTATATAAAAGAGTATAACTAATGATAATAGCTTCTGCAATTAAACTAAAACGTGGAGATGTATTTATAGGTAAGCGTCATGGTAATTGCTTTAAAAATTATAGGGATATAATGATGAGCAGTGAAAATAATTGGAATGAAGATACATTAAAGAAAGAGTGTAAAGAATGTGAACAAGGATTTATAACAAGTGATTTAAAGTTTTTAACTAGGGAAGAAGCTTTAGATCATGCTAAAGTTTTTAATTAAATTAGTAAAGATGTATTTTATGAAACTTTATTTAGTGAGGATTTATGGTGATTGATAGGAGTAATAGTATTGCACTTTGCAATGAAATTTTAGTAAAGTATACCTAACTCCATAAATGACAATGAATTATTATCAGTTGCCTTATATGATAAAAATACTAATGAAGTTGTAGCAAACTTCGATGATGATGGAAATTTAATTAAGCCAAACTTTATTATCAAGTATGGGAAAGTTAATATACATACAGGATGTTTTTCAATAACAAAATATAAAGGGTTTGAAAAGATAATTCAGAAAATTAAGGAAAAATTATTTGAGTATAATTTTAATAGAACAATCAGAAATAGTTATAGGACAAGTAAATGAAACAATTTGATGAGAATAAGTTTATTGTAATTAGTCGAAAGAGATTAGAAGAGCTAAATTATTTTTCTTTAAAGGCAGTAGATGATTTTTTAGATGCTTTAGAACAGTTTAAATTTGATTATGAAAGTTTTACAGGAAAAAAGCTAGATCAGAACTATATTGTCTGTAATCAAGATGAACCGTATGCAGAAGAAATTAAAAATATAATTTTAAGTAATTAGTTATATGCTTTTACAAGGTTCTTCGCGTAGTGTATTATTAATAGGAAAATATGTTATAAAATTTCCAGTAACTTTTTATAAAGGAATTAAATATAGAAGGTTTTGGTATAGATTACTACATGGAATGATTGCAAATATTCATGAATTAGAGTATAAAGACTGTGCAGATTGCTTTTATAAAGATTATGGAATTATGTTAAATGTTCCTATTTTTGGATTTAGGTCTGGATTGTGTAATGTTTATAAACGTGCTAAAGTGTTAACTACTTATTCAGGTTATTAAAAATTTCCTGATATTATAGAAAATAAAATTGACAGTTTTGGAATTGTCGATAATAAAATTGTATGTATAGACTACGCATAAGGATGGATTAAGTATGTTGATAAAAGAATATTATTATAATGGAACAAACTATCTATTTAATACAGATAATGATGAACTAGTTATTTCTAATAAAGATTTAATACAATTAATTGCTGATAGCTTTATTGAATCATTAAATAAAGCTTATGATAGTAATAATGCACCTACACTTTCTTTTAATTTAATGAGTGTAGCAACAGATGGGAAAGAACATGTTCATTATAAACTAAACTTTGGAATAACAAGTGTAATAGAAAATATACATAATTCAGAAACTAAAGAAAAAATAAATAATTTTACAAGAACTGTTTCAATTTTTATTCTTATAGAACTTGCAAAATGGGAGGATTAAATGCATAGAAAATATGTAGTTGAAGGAACTTGCAAAAAGCAAGACAATAAAGGTGTAGTAGTAGTTTTTGAAAATACTAAGGAAAATGGATACAAGCCTAAGTATGAAGCTACTGCTGAAGAGCTTACAGAAATACTCGATGAGTTTTATATTGCTCCAATAAAGGCTTTAAAAGAGGCGCGTGACAGAATTTTAAATGATAAAAAGATTTTTGTAAATTGCGGAAGAACTAATACTTTAGGCTTTGATAGAAGTATTATGCTTATTGATGAATTAATAGAAGAAATGGAAAAAAGTGGCTATGCCAAAGTATAGTATTAAACGAGGTAAAGAATACTCGCCTTTTCTAAGAAAATTAGAAAAGGAATACAATGAAAGTGGTACAAGTGAATATATTAAAGAGCAGCAGAGCGATGGATCACTACTATATTTTGAACACTATGTAGATTTTTTAGTAGGTAAATTCTCAAGTAAGTTTTATACAATATGTACTCCAGAAATAGATTTTGAAATGGCTAAATCTCTTTTAGAAAATAGCTATAATAAAAAAGTAAAAGATGATAAATCAAACTTATATTATGAGGATTATGTACTTTGGTTAGAAAGTAAAATAGTATGAATTATTTAACTACTGCTATTTATCCAAACAGAATTGATGATAGAAATAAAGTTGAAAAAGAACTTAGTATAAACGAGTTTGGAAATAATACAAAACAATTTTTTATAAAAAACAATTTATTTGCTATTGGTTATAACAGAATAGTATATGGTGATCATGGGCCATATATTGAATTTGAAAAGTCTGATATTAAATGCAAATTAGTAAATAGAGTGGGATTAGAAGTAAATGAATTACTAGATGAATATACTGCAAGCTATTATATATGGCTTACTCCTAATTATGATCCTACTGTTAAAATGTACTGGCAAATAAAGCCAGTAACTAATTTACGGAATGCACCTATTAGAGAAGACGGACTACCAAGTGCTTTCAATCGCGTAGAAGGATATGCAGATTACAAGCGAAATAAATATTATGTAAATCCATTTAATTTTGATAAGGAGAAAGTATTAAAAATTTAATCACTTATTTGAGTGCAACGTATAGGCGTAATAAAGAACTAGACAAGCTTATAAAAACTGTTCTAACTAAAGTATATAAGTATTCCTTATATGACGATACTCTATGGATATGTTATAAAAACTTAGCAATTAAAACAGTATATGATTATTCTTTTTGTATAAAGTTTGAAATATTTAAATATAATAATGAGGGTGAGGAAATTTTTGAGTATTCCACACAAAGAAATTGCCCAGTTACTTTTGAGTGTGTTAGTTTAACTACTTATTTCAAAATATATTTTATATATAAAAAAGCCAAAAAGACAAGTAAGGCATTAAAAGTATCTGTTTTAAATAAAAAAGAAAAAGAGTCTAAAAATAATTTAATTGAATTAATTAAATTAGTGGAGGCATTATGATTGATTCATTTTCAGGTGAGTATAGGTTTTTATCAAATTTTTATCCTTGTATTGTAAAGTATAATAACTTTATTTTTAGTTCTGTTGAAAATGCCTATCAAGCAAGTAAGTGTAGAACAGAGTCAGAACAACATCAGTTTTTAAATATATCAGCAGGTATGGCAAAACGATTAGGTAAAGTAGTTACTTTGCGATCTGATTGGGACACGGTAAAGGTAAGCATAATGTCTGATTTAGTTCATCAAAAGTTTTACAATAAAGAATTACAGAAAAAGTTGATAGCTACAAACTATGAGGAAATTGTTGAGGGTAATAATTGGGATGATACTTTTTGCGGCAGGTGTAATAATATTGGTGAAAATAACTTAGGTAAAATACTTATGAAGGAACGAGAACAGTTACAGAAAAATGTAATAGTTTAGTAATTGACATATTAGTAAATTAAGATACTTAGGGGTTTATATATCTTAGTTTTGATATAACTATTATATTATAAGGACTAATATAATGGATGATTATTGTAAAGGTATAATTTATTGTGTTACTAATTTAGTAAATGGAAAAAAGTATATAGGACAGACTATAAGAACTTTAGAATTAAGAAAGAAACAGCATCTAATAACTTATGAAAAATCTTCTTTGCCTTTTCATAGAGCCTTATTAAAGTATGGTGTTGAAAATTTTTCTTGGAATATCATTGATACTTCTAGTTCAAAGAATGAATTAAATGAAAAAGAAAAATATTGGATAAAAAAATTAGAAAGTTATGCTTCAACTCAACAGGGCTACAATGTTCATGAAGGAGGAAAAGGAGGAAATACTTTTAAATGGATGACTAAAGATAACTATGATTTAATGATTGAAAAGCTTAGGAAAATAAATATAGGAAATGATATTCTTCAGAAATGGTATTTATCAGCATCAGATGAAGAGAAAAAAGAAATGATAGAAAAAGCAAAAAGAGCCAATTCAAATAAAAGTAAAGAAGAAAAAGATAAAATAATTAAAAAAAGAGTTTCAAAATGGAAAGAAACTTGGAATAATAAGTCTGATAATGAAAAGCTCTTGTTAAGACAGAGAAAAAGTACTATTATGAATAATAAATCAAATGAAGAAAAAGCTATTAGTATTAGTAAAATGGCAAAAACAATGTCAAAAAAATCTCAAGAGGAAAAGAAAGCCATATCTAAAAAAATATCGAAAGCTCTATTAGGTAAAAGTAAATATGAAAATAAAACAGAAGAAGAAAAAAAAGTTATTTTTAATAATTATTCTAATGCGGCTAAAAATAAAAAAAGCTGGAGTTTTGAAAAAACAGAAGAAGAACTAAAGGCTATAAGTAATAAAAATAGAATAACACGACAAGCTTGGTCAGATGAAAAAAAACAAGCTTTTTCTATATTATGTTCAAAAAATTCAACAGGGAGAAAAAATGGAAATTGGACATTAAATAAGACTAAAGAGGAGATGGAAAGTTTTTCTAAAAAAAGAAGTAATGCAACTAAGGGATTAAATAATCCTAGATGTGTTAAAGTAAAGTGTTTAGAAACCAATATTATTTATAATAGTATAGATGAAGCTTCTTCTTTAGTATTTAAAGATGTTAAATACAGATTTAGAATTTATTTATCAATAAAAGAAAAAAGATCAGTAAAAGATTTTACTTGGATAAAAGTGGAGTAATTGACTGATGCATTTAAATATGCTAAGATTATTTAATAAAAATATTTATTATTGTAAATAAGGAGTATTAAAATGGAAAAGCCAAAAGCATGTATAGAATGTCCTGCTTGTAAAACATCAGAAAGCAATATATCTACTGATGGATTTGATAGAGGTGACGTAAAGGTTTGTGGTTTTACAAATAAAGTAATAGACAGCTTTTATGAACATCCCGGTAGTGAGTTTATAGATCATAATATTATTGAAGGATGTCCACTATGAGCAAAAAGAAATTACGCTATTTTATAAAAGATAAAGATGGTTGCTATTTAGTTAAAGGAAAAATAAATGATAAACCTTTTGATGGTAATGGAAAGCCTTATCAATTTACTCGCAACGAAGCATTGTGTGTGACTATGAGTTTCGATAATTATGAAATGGAGGAAGTAAATGAAAGTTGATTTTGATAATTTAAGAAAACACTTAGCCTGTAGCTATAACAAAGCTTTTCATGATTTTACTAAGCTACCAGAAAGCTATGAAAAAGAGCAATTAGCAGATTCACTAAATGATATTCGTACTTATATTGGAACATTACTTGCTTGTGAATCAAGTGGCGATGATGTATTTGATTCTATTGACATAGAATTAGAGCCACGTGATGAATAAGAAAATAATTGTTGAAAGACCAGATGGCAAAATGAATACTTATAAAATAGAATATACTCCCTCTTTTAAAAGTTACTCTTTTTTATCTATAATTTTAGGTATAATATATATTGCTATAATATATATTGCAATAGCATCTATTGTGTTGTTTAAATAGTGAGGAAATAAATGGACATACTTCATCCAGAAGAATCAGTCAGTGTGATAAAAGATGGTCATAAGTTTACAACATATAAAGACTCTTATATAGAAAATTTAGGAGAATTCAGATGTCCTTGCTGTAATAATAAAATGGGGGGGGTATAGCGAAGGAAAGCATATACTTACACAAGGTTATTTTGTAAAGTCCTATAGTGTTAGTTGTGATTTTTGCAGTCTTTCTTTTTATGGCTATGAAGGCATAGAAGATTTGGGATTCAAAGATCGGAATGATTTTCTATTGTTTGTTAAGTCTAGATTAAGTATGAGGATTAAAAAATGACAGAACGATTATTAGAAGAAATTAAATGTAATGGCATTAAGTTTGTAGTTAAAACATTAGAAGATCAAAACGCAGGTTTGACTAGACAGATTAAGTATAATAAAGATATGATATCTGAAGTATATAAAAGTTGTAGGCATGAATTTGAATCAGTACATATATCAGATAATGACTATATGTATACCTGTAAAATTTGTGACTATAGCTATATAATGGAGTGACTATGAAAAGATATGAAGAGCTTTTAGATAATAGCATTGATACAGAACAGGTTCAAAAAACAATAGAAACAATTTTTAATGCAATAAAAGCTAAAAGTGATTTAAACAAAAATATAGAAATTTCTGAACAAAATTATAATATTCTTAAAACTGATACTTTTTTTGCTAAAAATTATGTTGAAGAATATGGTTATGATTTTATTACTTTTTATGATAAAGTAATGACTGATAAAAAGTATTTTATAAAAGTATGGCATAAGGAAGTATAATGACACATATAACTAAGCGTTGCAAACACTGTAATACAGTATATGGATATCAAGCATCTGGCACAGGATGTGATAATAAGGACAATGATCCAATTTATTGTCCTGACTGTATGCATATTATAAACAATGTATTACTTAAAGTTCCTATTAAGTTTGAAAGAAAAACTTTACCTACAAAAGAAGTTACTATAGAAGAGTTTAAAACTAAGTATGCTGACTATAGAAAAAAATTAGAGGCTGAAAATCCTTTGGCTTCTATTATTCAACGAGTAACATTTGGCCCTAATAATTTTGAGTATAAGTATATGGATATAAATAATGTAGACTATATACTTATTACTAATAAAACAACAGGTGAAGAATTACTTGAAGTAGAGTATGAACAGAATTGTAAAACAAAAGAATTAACAGGATTATGGTATAAATATGAAAAAAGCTGATTTTAACAGAAGAGAATTACAAAATATTCATGATGAATTTTATTCAAAAGCAACATATACAAATTGGAATGATTATGATATAAAAGATATGTCCTTACCAGTAGATAAACCTTTTTATTTAAAGACAGTATTTGGTAGAAATACTTTAGAAGAATTAGGCGAACCATATGATTTTAATTTTAAGGAGTAACTATGAACACAGAATTAATGATTGAATCTTTTAGAGGGTGTATTTCTAAACAAGAAAATTTTCCAAAGTTTTTTATTGTAGAACATTGTAATAAAGAATATAGTGAATTAAAAATGGACTGGAATGATAAGGCTGTTCTTACAATAGTAGTGCATAAATTTGATGAAATAGACTCTTTATTGGAAATGCCTATAGTTGGTTTTGATTTTAGAGGGGAAACTATTAGACCAATTTTATATGATAAGTCTTTGGATAATAAGGAATAATTATGAATTACTATCTAAGTGATCCTCATTGGGGACATAACAAAGAGTTTATAGTACAGAAGCGCGGATATACTTCTATAGAAGAACATGATCAATGCAGTATAGATAAAATAAACAGTGTGGTAAAACCAAAGGATGTATTATACATGATTGGTGACTTTTGTTTTAATACTAATTATAACTGGTATTTTAATCAGTTAAATTGTAAGCTTATACTTTTATATGGTAATCATGATAAGGATTTTGATAAATGGTTTTATAAATCTAATGAATGTACATTTAAAAGTAAGCTAGTAGAATTACCCCGAGCTGGTTATATAGATACAAAGATAGCTCAAGAGTATCCTGTAACACTTTGTCATTATCCTATGAGAGCATGGAATAAATCTCATTTTGATAGTTTTCATTTGTATGGACATTTGCATAACAAAACAGATTTTGGTGGAAAAACATTAAACATTAGTGTAGATAGTTTAGATGGAATTCCAATTAATGAATATCAAGTAATTGACTATATGCGCGATAGAAGTCATAATGAAGGATATATAGAAAGGGTTTAATATGAAAAAAATTACCATTGTAGTATCTGAAAACAATGAGCAGTATGCTATTAATTTAGAAGACACTGATAGCTATAAAAATGATGAAGGATATGTAGAAGATCTGCAATTAGTTAAATCTAAAATCGATAATATTTTGTTTAGTTTTAAGCAAAAAGAAGTTACAGAAAGATTTAATATTTCTATGAAAGAAAATCCAGATTTTGATGGAAATAACTATTTTATAGATGATAAAGAACGACTTACTAGACAATGTAAAAGAGTGTTTGATTTGATGAAAGATGGTAAATGGCGGACACTAGAACAGATTAGCTTGATAAATAATGATCCACTTACTAGTATATCTGCTCGATTACGAGATTTACGAAAGCCTAAGTTTGGAAATTTTGTAGTGAATAAAAGACTTGTAGAAAAAGGTTTGTGGGAATATCAATTAGATATGAGGGCATAATGAATTCAAAATTACAAACAGCTTACGAAGATTATATAGACTTATTAGAAGATGAATTAAAAGATTTATCTGGATTAGCATATGCTCATGGTTATAAAAGTCCAAGAGTAGAACAAGGTGAAATATGCCGAAATAAAATTAAAGAATTAAAAGATCAGAAGAATATTGTATATCATGTATATGCTGATTTTGGTAGTTCTGATGATACCTATGAAATTTCAATTGGGTGTTGGGATAATATTGAAACAGCAAAATTAGAAAAAGAAAACTTTGAAAAGTTTATAGAAAAAGTAAAAGCATATGAAACTCCTAAATATAAAGAAATAGAACAAGCTATGAACGATGCAAGCAAAGATAGCTTAAATAAGTTTTCAGATTCAGAACTAGCAGAGTATAACAAAATCTTTTATGATAAAATGAGAGTACTTAATTTTAATTTTTGTGATATTCATGAGTATATTGTTAATAAAAAAGATACTGATACTATTCTAAGTTTTGAAAAAGAATACTAACACAGTTATTGCAATCTAACAATTAAAATGTTATAATGCATAAATAAAGTTATAAAAGGAAACTTGTATGATAAAAAAAGCATGTTTGGTTATTGTTATATCTGTTGAAATTATTTTCTGTTCACTGTATTCTTTTTCCTTACATCCTATGGAGCGGATTACCCTGTCCAAAATTAAAGAAAATAACAAGGTAGAATACAGTGAGTGATTTATTTGAAGAGCTACTATCTAACAATGATAAAATACCTACTAAGCGAAAACTATCTGGAAAAGATTATTTAAGTCCTATACTTTTTAAAAAAGGTAGTATTGATGAAGTAACAGTATTACTTGATTATCCAGTTAGTAATTATGAGCTTGAAATACTGAAGAGCAGAGTAAGTAAATCAGTTACTAATTTTAGCATTATTCAGGTACTTCCTTTTACCATTACAGAAGACAATCTAAAAAAAGATATAGTAAAATTGTATGCAGAAAATCATATAAACTTTCAAACGTATATTGAACCACATAGTAAAATATTGTGTGTTGGTCGCTCCATCTATGCAATAACTGAAAATGATATGTTTGTTAAACCTGATCACTTTTGGGATACAATTACTTTTCATACTCATTTTTATTCTAAAGAGCTACAATCAGAAATATTTCCAGTAAATGCAGTTGACACATGGCTTACTAAAGACTGCTTTGAAAACTTCTTTTTTAAATGTCAATTACAATATGCTAAAGATTTTGAAGTACTAGAGCATAATCCTGTTGAGTTAATTTATTCAGTAATTCCTTTTGAAAAACTTGATGAATATTTTTTAAAATATGAAGATGCTGATATTGTAGCAGTTGATACCGAAACAAATGGACTTGATTTTGATACAGATAGACTTGGAACTATCCAGTTAAGTTGTGAAGATAATATAGGACAAATGTTGTATGTTCCTACTAATGAGTTTAAGAAGAAATTATTTTTTAAAAAGTTAAGTAAATGGTTTCATGGTAAACGATTAGTATTCCATAATGGAATGTTCGATATTATGTTTTTAATAGAAAATGGAATACGCCGATCAGACATATACTATTTTGCAGATACTATGCTTTTAGGTCATATATGGAATGAAATGCAAGTAGCGAGCTTGAAGGGATTGCTGTGGATCTTCGAGCCAGACTATGCAGGTTATGATAAAGAAAAAGATTTGTACATGAAAAAATATCCAAAAGCAAACTTTATGGATATGCCACCTGCTATGTTAGAAAAGTATGGTTGTTATGATGCAATCCTCACCCGTAAACTTTACTTTGATCTTATGGCAGAGTTTAAATTCATGGATGAGAACTATCCTAACACGTTTAATCCATCATGGGGAATTCAAAGATTAGTAAATGAAATAGCAATGCCATCATTAGACGCATATGTTTGTGATATGAAAGTAAATGGTATTGCTATTAATTGGGAGCTATTACAAAAAACTTCTGATGAAGTAAAAATTATTATTGAAGAATTAAAGCAAAAGTTATATGACTTTTTTAAAGTATCAAAAAATACTATTAATCTTTCGAGCGATGAACAACTTGGACTTTTAATTGAAAAGTCTGGATGGAAAATTACTGAACGTGGAAATAAAATAAATCCAGAGACAGGTAAGGGAGTACCACTTACAGGAAATCGCATATTGCGAGAATGGCGTAAACAAGGTCATGATATTTGTAATACAATTATTTCTTTACGTGAATACGAGCAGTTGTATAAAACATTTTTAGGTGCTGGTTCAATTAAGTCAGATAATGAAGATACAAGTTTAAGTGATTTGTTTGGATTAAATAATTATGAGGAAAAAGAAGACACTGATACTGATTCAATGCTTGAGGAAACTGATGGAAAAGGGTATGTAGCTTATAAGAGAAAAAATAGAAATACAGTACATGGTTCATATATGCATGGGATGACCGAATCTCTTCGGAGTCGCATGAAAGCACCCAATATGCAACAGATGATAACAGGTAAACATCCTGATCAATGTATGCTTTTTAGAAGAAATATTATTCCTTTTAATAAAGAAATAATATTTGCCAGCGCAGATTATAGTAGTTTGCAAATGGTGGGTGCAAGTGAGATGTGTGCCAAGTTAGGTATATATGGAAATTTAGCAAAAGTTGTAAGAGACTATAATAAAGATTTTCATAGTAAAACAGCAAGTGGAATCTTGATGAACAATAAAGTATCATTTGAAGAATTTAGAAAAAAATTAAAGGAAGGAGATAAGGTTTATAAAGAAGCTAGACAGAAATCAAAAAGTATAAATTTTTCTCAACTTTTTCTTGCAAGTTACAATAGCCTTTATAGGAACTCTATTGCTGACCCGGATTTGGGATGGACACTTAGTGAAGTAGAAGATTTTATTGAATCAGAACAATTAGATGTTACTCCTTTTAAAAAAGGAAATGATGAAACAAAAGCAAAATATCTTTGTGTTTCAAGCGAAATTCATGAACGATTTATGAAAGAATATTCTGAATTAATTGTTTGGTCTGATACTTATAAAAAATTTACTTATGAACATGGCTTTATTAGATCACTGTATGGATCATTTAGGCGTTTACCTTATTTGCAATATCGCGGTAATGATAGTGATAAAAAAAAGATAGCTAATTTTGAATCTATATGTGTAAATTCACCTACACAAACGCTGGAATTCGGAGTAGTTTCAACTTCAGCAATAAAAATAGCTAAATTTATTAAAGAAAACAAAATGAAGTCTCAGATTATTTTACTCATACATGACGCTATTGAATTTGCTGTAATTAAATCAGAAAGAGATATTTTAATTCCTAAAATAAAAGAAATAATGAATACTGAGTATCCTGATATAATGTGTGGATTACCTCAAAGCATTGAATTGGCTGAAGAGGATTATTATGAATCAAAAGGACTGCATTTGTTTGATTATGAAACTAAGAATAATGATTGGTGGGATAAGTATAAGGACATTGTTATGAAATATGCAGACGATGATTTTATACCTGCTTATTTAAAATGAGGAAAAAATGATTACTTATTCAATTGGAGAAGTTGTTAATATAAATAATACTTCAGTAACTATATTAGATTATTTTAAAAAAGGTAATACTCTTAAATGTACTTTTAAATGTAATATTTGTGGATTTATAGATACTAAAGGTTATAGATCTTTTACAGATAAAAGATTAGTATGTGATTGTTGTACTTGTAAAAAGCGATTACCGGAAAGAAATTCTGTATGGGTAAAATATCCAGAATTAAGAAAATTATTTCAAAATCCAGAAGATGCAAAAAAATATATGAAGTCAGATGGAGATAAATTACAATTTATTTGTCCTTTTTGCGGAAAGCTCAGTAAGCCTACTGCAATAAGAGATATATGTCGAAATGCCTTGGAGTGTAAGTGTAAAGATTCTATATCATATCCTGAAAAATTAATGACTTATATTTTAAATAGTCTAAATGTATATTTCTATTCTGAATATAATCCTGAATGGTGTACTTATATAATAGACTCTTCTATTAGACATGGACGTTATGATTTTTATTTTGAATTAGACAATAAAAAATATATTGTTGAAATGGATGGTGCTTTTCATTATAAAAATAATGATATGAATGGAATGTCAAAAGAAGAAGTTAGGGCTATTGATAGGCAGAAAGACTTATGTGCAAAGAATAATAATATAGAAGTTATAAGAATTAATTGTTTAACTTCTAAATTAGAATTTATAAAAAATAATGTTTTAACTTCTAAATTAAATAATATATTAGACTTATCTATAATAGATTGGTTTGAAGTAGATAAGTTTGCAACAGGTAATTTTGTTAAATATGTATGTGAATTATATATGCAGGGAAAGTCTAAAGAAGAAATTTCAAAAGAAACAAGATTAAGAGAACGCACTATTCAAAAGTATTTAATTAAAGGCTATAAATTTGGGTGGTCAAATGTAGTTAAAGAAGAATTAGTTCCTGTAGGGTCTTATAAAAATGAAAAGCTTATAGGTGTGTTTGAATGCGCTAAAGATTGTGCTAATAAAAGTTTTGAAGCATTTGGACTTAAATTAGATGCTGGTAATATTTCTGCCTGTATAAGGGGAGATAGAATTATTACTAAAGGACTGTCTTTTAAAGCTTTATCTAAAGAGGATTATGAAAAATTTAAATTAATTGAATTTCCTAAAAGTATTATATTTTTTGATAAAGACTCAAAATATTTTAATAGAACTCCAATTGAAGTTTGGTTTAAAAATAATTTTATTGGGTATTTTAGTACTTGTGCAGAGTTTATAAGGCTATTAGAAACTAATTTTAATATAAGTCTTATAACAAATAATATAACTGATAGTATTAAAAATAATTCAGTGCATAAAGGATTTTCTTTTAAAGTAATGAATAAAGATGAGTTGGAAGAAAATAGAAATGAACTAAATCTATTTAAAAATACTAATATTATAGATATTCCTAATAAGCATCGTCCTATTAAAGTGTATAAAGATAATAAATTATTAGGATATTATAAATCAGCTAATTACATAAGTAAAAACTCAATATCTATATTAGATATTTCCATTTATTCTTCTAATGTAACTAAAGGATGTAAAACGAAAAAATTTGTAAAAGGATATCTGTTTGAATTTATTTCTGATGAAGAATATTCATTAGTAAAAGATAAAATTAAAGGATAGTTTTCTACCTTTTTTCAAAATACTAACTATTATATAGATACAGAAATATTTTTAAGGATTTAAATAATGGAAAACCTTTTTATAAAAGAAGATACAGAATTATGGCTTAAAGCTACTGATACTGGTATTAGTAAAGTAACAGAGCGAGAAGTAACTAATATAGCAATTTATAGACTTGATAAGTTTATTGATTTATTTTTGAAAAAGAGAATTGCTAAGTTTAGTCCTATATTTACAGTAATCCGTACTCAAGAAGATTATGATGAGTATAGAAATATTTTAGATAGTTTTCCTGATATAAAAAAAGATTTAAACGAAAGTATATCTGATAAGCAAGTTTATATAGAAAGTGATAACTATAAACCTTTTACCAAACAGGATATTGATACTTTCTCGAATATGATTGAAGAGGCAAAAGGTATTGAATTAAGTTGTCCATTGTTTTATTCTGATAGCCGTAGTAAAATTATGAGAGTAAAATCAGTGATGGTTTCTATACGAACAGTTATATTATATACTAATAATGGAAACATACTACTCGATATTGATAAAATTAATGATTGGTATGTAGCAGAAGAGTTTTTCATTGTTAGTTATGACTCTGATACTTTTATTAAAATCTGGATACAGTAATGGCAAAAAAGAAAGTAGAAGAAGTTATAATACCTGAACTAATTGTTCGACCTAGAGTAACAATAGCAGAGCGAGAGTTAAGAAATAAAGAAACACAGCGATTAGTAGAACAGACTAATGCAAAACCTGTAGTAGATTATTCAAAACCTTTTCCAGAGGCAGAATGTAGGGTATGTCATACATATACTCCTATTTATATGGTATGTAAATATTGTAATACGGTTGACCCACATAGAGATATAGAAATAAAGGGTAAGGGTAATAGTAATGGAAAATAACAACAGGATATTTACTATTTCTGATAGAGAAGATTTATATTTTATAAATAAACTATTTAATACTAAAGTAAGTAGAATATCTTTTCAAGGTATGTTTACTATTAAATCGTCTGGCGTTTTAGCTTGTAAAAACTATGCTATTGAATTTAAGTCAAAAGATTCTGAAGCATCTTTTTCTTTAAAAGATGTAGAAGAAATTTGGTTTACAGATGGAAAAGAAGACAGTTTAATGGTATCATTAATATTTAGGAATAATAGTGCAGTCGTATTTTCCATAGATGATGGTAAAGATTTTGTAAATAGCTATGAGAATAAATAAAGGATAAATTATGAAATTAATAGAAGACGCAGAAACGGCTAAATGCCCTAAATGTGGTTCAAAGTATTTAGTAAATACAGGTTATTGCATGAGTTGTAAAAAGAAAGTTGCTGATCCTAAAAAGGATGATAAAAAAGATGACAAAGATTCTGACAAAGAAAAAAATGATAAGAAAAAAGAACAGTTTATCAGACAGCACAAAATAGATAGAATTGTAGAAAAAATTACAGATAAGTTTAAAGATAGAAAAACTTTCTTTGTATTTCATGACAAAGATACTGACTATGTAATGGAATCTATAGATTATGATGATGCTTTTAAAGAAGTTCTTACTCAATGGGACTGGAAACATGAGGGATATGATATACAAGAAGCTCAAGAATTTATTTCTAAGCAGTTAAAAGAATATTCTGTAAAAGATATTGAAGATCTTGTTACTAAAGGAATTGATTGGCCTATTGATAATGGTATTGCTACACGAGAACCTGATTGGAAAGACTTGGAAAATCAAATTAAAAAGATGCGCACATACAGTATGTTTGATACTCAAGGATCAGGTGATACTTTTAGTGTAAAATCTATTGTTGAATATATGAAAGAGGGTAATTTTGATGACTACCTAGATCAAAATAGTGACTATATTGAAAATGTTAAAGATGGAATTTTGGAATCATTACTACGTCAGAATGAATTACCTGAAGTTAATGCTTTAATTGATGATTATTCTGATGAGATACAAGAGTTGATGGATGCTATTGATGCTAAAGCAGTTTATAATTATGATGACTTAATGCCAGTAAGTCTTTTTATGAAGGATGCAACTGAATTTGAAATTCCTGATATGAGTGATCTTTATAATGAAGATGGATCTTTAGCAGAAGAAGTTCAAAAGTTTGTTGATTATGTAACTAAGTCTGGATTTAAAGAAAAAGAAGCACTTGAAGTAATTTCTAATGCTACTTATGGGGGCATGGGTGGAGTAGGAATAATCGTAAGTGGTCAGGATTTAGCAGAAGCTATTAAAACTGGAAACAGAACCTTGAATGGTGATAGTATTGTGTATATACATGATGATTATAATGGAAGCGGCCATTATATTATTAGTAATAAAACTAATGAAGTAAAATATGAAAAAGATTGGTATACTAAAATTGATAGTGGTCAGTATAGCCTAGGTGCAGTCTTTAACACTCGTGACTGGTCGTATAAATAAAGATTAAAAAGGAAAAATTATGAAAGAAAAAGATACAATTAATGAACTATTAGATCGTAAACCTGCTAATGTTGATGTATATGATGTAACTACAGAAACTTTTGAAGTTTTTTATAAAATGTTTAAAAAACAGAGTACTATGATTAATGCATTAACAGATGAAATAGTAGAAAAATACCCTATTGTTTTTGATGCTGGAAAAGATCTAGGCGGTCGCCAAGAAAATTATGAATACTTTTATGATGCAATACAAGCCGCGCTAAGAAAAGTACTTAATGCAGAATGTGATATAGCTGAATCTAAAAAGTATTTTATTAATGACTATAATGTATAATTAGATTTATTTTATAAAGGATAATTATGGCAGACAAAGATTTTAATATTGATAGTTTTATTAACTATGCTGATAAGCAAGGTATAGAAAAAGATCAAGCTACTGCCATATTTTATGCAAGCCGTGGAAGTGTTATAAAGGATACTAAAGGGGATAGTGAAAAAATGACCCCTGAAGAGATGGGTATGCTATGGGGAAAATTTAAAGATGCTATAAAAAGTGCAAGTGACGATAGTAAGAAGAAAGAAAGTTATCCAGAGAACTTACATAAAAATAAAAACATTCAGTACAGTGTAGGACTATATGACGGAATGGATGACTATAGTGTTTATATAACAATTGAAGAAAGCAAAAAACAATTTAGTATAAATAATTATACTCATGAAGGAAAGCTTTTAGGTAGTTCTGATATAAGTCAATATAAAGAAAATAAATGGCAGAAACCATCCACTGCTTTTATTCAGGATCGATTAGAAGAAGAAATATTGCAATTTATAGATACCTTTGTTGAACCGTATACAGAAGAAATTGTTAATACTCTAAACTTACATATTATACAATAGTCACTATTATTATATGAATAAAACATTTAGCTATGTAAAGAAAACTATTAAAGAAAAAGATCATAAACTAATTAATGCTTATGTAATAAAATCCGCTTGTCAGAGCTATTTTCGTTCTCAAGGATTTTTAGTATGTAATGAAGCAACCTATGGTACGGGCTATCGTATGGATGTATTAATGATCGAGCAGAAGCAATGTACAAGTCCGTATACTGTACCGGTAGAAAGCAGATTATATAAAGTAAATAAAGTGTGGGAAGTAGAAGTTAAATGTAGTAAAAATGATTTAACGAAACTTGAAGTAAATAATAAAAAAGAAAAGCATGAGCAAGAATTAAAAGAAGGAACCTATACCCAAAATATAAAATATGCCTTTGGTAAAGGAACAGAAAAAATAAAAGATATTGCTAATCATGAACCTGATGTATTTTATTTTTGTGTTCCGACTTCATTAGTAAAAGATGCACTAGAAGTAGTTAACAAGCTTAATCCTAAATATGGAGTAATGGAATTCATTGAAAACTGTCAGTATAAAGATAAATGTATACGGATAATTAGAAGGGCAAAAAGTTTATTAGATGAGAAAGATACTAACTTAGAACGATTTACTTATTTTCAGCGTGTTATGCTCCATCGATTAAGTAATGAAATTACCACTATATATAATGACCAATTTTGGAATAATTATGTAAAAGAATTGCATATGCAGAAAGTAAGCATTGAACAATTAAGTAAAAAGTAGTATCATAATAGTATGAAGTATACTGATTTTATAGAGAACATTGTCCATAAGCTTAATAGTAGTCATATTGAATATATGATTATTGGCGGTGGTAGTGCTTTACTACAGGGATTTAATATGATGACTCAGGATATAGATATTTATGCCGATAAAAATATATCTAATTGTGAAAAACTTGTGGAAGTTTTGCTTGATTTAGATTTTAAGCTATCCGATAAAGATATTCATGATATATTGCATGGCAAGGATTTTATACAGTTTAATGATCCTTTTGATCTTGATATTATCTTTGCACCTGATGGATTTGAAAATTATAAGCAAGCATTTAAATATAAAAAGTATGAAGGTGATTATCCTGTAATGTCCATTGAAGGAATAATTAAATCAAAAAAATCAGCTAATAGGCCAAAAGACAAAGCAGTACTTCAATTATTAATTGACTTCAATAAGTTTAAAAAGAATGAAGGTATAGAATACGACTTAAACGATTATTATACAATTCCTTATGGTTTTAAGCTTGCTGATAATCAAACGCTAAATCGATGGAAAAGAAATTCAAGGCGCTCATTAAAGGAACGCCTTGAAGCAGGTTTATTTAGTTAGTCTTTTTGCACCTGCTTCTTTGGTAGGAGTAATGCGCAAAGTCTTTTCCACTACAGTGAAGGGCTTATCCCATTTTCCTACTGAAAGGTTACGATACAAGTTGCAATTGAAGTAGTCAATCATTGCATCGGAATCGTCACGAGTATAGTCAACTAAAAAACTATCAATGTCTTTGAACATCAATTTTGCAAAGTCAGTGAGCATATAATCTTCATCAATGTGATAATGATTTACCTGAGAAATAGGAGAGTCATAGTCACGAGTAAGACATTCAAGCATATAAGCCTCATCATTGTTGTAATAATTACTAAGTTTTCCAGAACTTCTGATTTTTTGTTTTGCCTCTTCCATTGGAACATATATAAAAAATGGCCCTTCCATGACATGAACATCGATTGAGTTGTAGTCGGAAGTAATAGAGAACTTCCAGAGCGGATATACAAACTTTACATATTCGCGCAACAGCTTTGCAATATCTTTTCCATGAAGGCTGGAATCATACTTTTCACCCTTCCAGCCGTTTTGAGTATAAAACTCAGAGCGATAGCTGGTAGAGGTATCACTGTTAGTAGAAGCTTTACTTGTTTCAGGATAACTTCTTTTCAGGAACTTGAATACCATATCAAATTCCTCATTGATTTCTTGCATGATCTTTGTTGCTTCAGGAGATAGGCTGATATCAGGATGATTTGCCATAGCAAGCTTTTTGTATAAGCTTTTTGCTTCTTCGATTGTCTTTGCTTTAGTAAAGTATTTCATATAATCTCCTTTTGATATTATTAGTTTACACTAAACTAATAATATATGTCAAGCCATTGTAATGGTTATTTTGCCATGTATGCTGAAATCTTTTCCAGAATAATCGTATTTTTCCCATACATTTTTATCATAATTAAAGCAGAAGTTACTCATATGGAAGTAATCACGATAGTTATAAGTTTTACCACTCGCTTCATACTTTACTATCTTTTTGTTAGTAAAGTCATACTTCAAAGTTTCAATAACTTTAAGAAGGTTTTTAAGATCCTCGATAGAATAGGTGTTATCAGTAAAGCAAGTAGTGTAGTTTTCTAAGACGGTATAAAGCGGATATTTCAAGGACTTATTATTAAAGCATTTTAATACTTTAGGAAGATCATCTCCAACCAAAGATTTAATGCTTTCTTTAATAGCATCTTTTTCCTTGGATGCTTCAACAAAAGCATTTACATCCATCGGAATGATATTATTGACTTCAAGTACTTTTTCGATTTCGGCTATCTTTTTGGTTAAGTAGCTTATATATCCGCGAAGGGTTTTCTTTGCAGGAATATCTTTTTCAACCAGACTTACCATAGTATAGACATCGTGGCTTACCCATACTTTTTTTGACCGCTGTTCATGATAGTAGCTAACCAAGGTATCTGACAAGGAATTATACTTGGTTTTCAGTGTTTCAAGTTCAGCAGATTCAAGCAACAATTTGGCTTCTTTCTCTTCTTTTTTTACTCGTTCAATAGTTGCCATTAAAGATGCAAAAAGTTCAGGAGAATACTCTTTGAAGTTGTTTATGCAGTCAGACCCTACAACTGCTTTTTTACCATTAATTTTGTTAATAAGTTCATATTCAAACTGGATAGGATGACCGCATACACAATATCCTTTGGGAAATCCAAGATCATTTACTATTCCATTATGATCCCAATCTTTTACGTCACCAAGCTTTTCAATAAAACGGGCAATAAACTCTACCGAATTAGTCATCTGTTTATCTCCTATTCATATTATTAGTTTACACCTAACTAATAATAATGTCAAGCAAAAAAGCATTTTTCTTCTATATATTAGCATAAAAATAACTTTAGAAAAACTGTAGAAACTACAGTATATGTTAAAAAATATATGATACTTTAGTAAAAAATTAGTTGACAATAGAGTAATCTAGCTATATAGTAATTATATGAACTTTTTCAGGGTAGAAACATTCGATCATCAAGGCCCATATACTAATAATTTGGAACTTACTATTATGCAGTGGCTTGAAAAGGAAGATGTATTAGACAATACTGCCTGTGATTGTCGCTATGAACAGTATATGAGAACTCATCCAACCCTTTTTGGAGATGATAATACACTTTTTAAATGTTATAAAAATGATATTTATTGTAGTGATAAACAAAACTTTGTCTTTGGATTTATATCATTAGAACAGTTAGATAATTGGTTTTGTCTTGAACAGGAACGACAGTACTTAAAACACTATAACTTTTCCATAACTCAATACAGCTCCAGCTTAGTTTATTCATCTGAATATCAAGCCATTGCAGATAAAACCTCATTAAAGCTTATAAATAGAATAAATTTTTGATTGACTTAAATAAGTAGTTTAGTATAAAGTAAACTATAAAGGAAAACATGACAACAGCAAGTATAGTAAAGCAATTAAAAGAATCTGATACAGATTATGAATTTTATCCTACTACTATTCAAATGATTGAAGCCTTTGCAGATTATATTAAAAATAATTCTGATTATAATAGACTAGATAGAATGCTTGATGTTGGTTGTGGTAATGGAAATGTATTTATTAAACTGGATAAAGTTATTGAAAAGTATGATAGATCGGATGTGTGCTTTTCTGAAAGGTTTGGAATAGAAAAAT